>WBZQ01000068.1_pt1 | contig 95244 bp, 79 predicted proteins | sample 5204251 | NCBI WGS metagenome assembly WBZQ01 (sample SAMN12412402, study PRJNA552823) | activated sludge metagenome | isolation source: activated sludge from nitrification reactor of wastewater treatment plant... | place: USA: Virginia | collected 2017-09
GACGGCCGCAATTCGACTCAATGAAAACATCACCACCGTCACCACGGTCACGGCCACCGACGGCGATACCAGGCAGACCCTGACCTATTCCATCAGCGGCGGTGCGGATGCTTCCAAGTTTACGATCGACAGCAATACGGGATCGCTGAGTTTTGCCAGCGCCCCGAACTTTGAAGCCCCGACCGACAGCGGAGCGAACAACATCTACGACGTGACGGTACGCGTCTCCGACAACAATGGAGGAATCGATACACAAGCGATCGCTGTCACGGTGAGCAATGTGAATGAGGCCCCGACGGATCTGGCGCTCTCGGCGAACACGGTGGTGGAGAATGCGGCGAACGGGACGGTGGTGGGGACGATCACCGGGACCGATGTGGATGCGGGGGACACGAAGAGCTACACGTTCACCAACAGTGCGGGCGGCCGCTTTGCAATCAACCGGACGACGGGCGTGATCACGGTGGCCAACAGCACGCTGCTGAACTACGAAGCGGCGACGAGCCATGCGGTGACGGTACGGATGACGGACCGGGCGGGGCTGACCTACGATGAGACCTTCACGATCAACGTGACGAACGTCAACGAAGCGCCGGCCGGGACCAACGCCACGGTGACGATCAACGAGGATACGGCGCATACGGTGACGGTGGCCAACCTGGGCTTCAGCGACGTGGATGCGGGCGACAGTCTAAGCGCCGTGCGGATCGATACGGTGCCGACCGCGGGGAGCCTGACCCTGTCGGGGGTGGCCGTGACGGCGGGGCAGGTGGTCTCGGTGGCGGATGTGACGGCCGGCAACCTGGTGTTCACCCCGGCCGCCGATGCCAACGGGACGGGGTACGCTCGCATCACCTTCTCCGTGCGGGACAGCAACAATGCCTATGACGCCACCCCCAATACCCTGACCGTCAACGTCACGGCCGTCAACGATGCCCCGGTGCTGGTCGTGAATTCCGGAGGTACGGTGGCTGAGGGGGGAACCGACACCATCACCGCCAGCGAATTGGCTGTCAGCGATTTGGACAACAGTGCCGCTCAATTGAGGTTTTCCATTGGTACCGGCCCTGCCCATGGTCGCCTGGAACTTACGACTGCCCCCGGTGTGGCAGTCTCAACCTTTACGCAGGCCGATATTGCGGCAAACCGCGTCGTGTATCTGCACGACGGTTCGGAAACCACCAGTGACAACTTCACCTTCACGGTGAGCGATGGGGCGGGCGGAGCGCTGGGCTCGACGACCGTGACCTTGACGGTCACTCCGGTGAACGATGCGCCGACGATTACCAGCAACGGAGGCGGTTCAAGCGCAGCAATCAACGTGGCGGAAAATGTCAGCGCTGTCACTATCGTGACGGGGTACGACGTCGACCTCCCCATGCAGGGCTTAGCCTATAGCATCAGTGGCGGAGATGACCAGGCGCTCTTCACCATCGATTCCGCAACAGGTGCAGTACATTTCACCGCTCCGCGGGATTTTGAAGTGGCGACCGATGCCAACGGAGACAACGTGTACGTGGTCGAGGTTCGACTGACCGATAGCCAGGGGGCAAGTGTCACGCAAACCCTCCATGTGACTGTCACGGACGTGGCCGAAAGCAGAGCGCCTGCGGCGCTTCCACCATCTCTCGTGCCAACCACCCCACCGGCTGCTCCCACACCGACTCCGGTCGCTTCGCCGGATACTCAGGCTATAGCAGGGCCCCAGGTCCAACCGGTTTCGCCTGGTGATCGGTCTGCAGGTGCAGAATCGGGCTTCCGATTGGCGTCACTCTCGGGCAGGGATGCGGCATTCATACCTCAAGACCTGCGCCCGGTTGCCGCCTCGACTCACCGAGAGGGTGCCGGCGCGAGAGCAGACGTTGAATCTGCGCCCCCGCCTAGTCCGCTGTCCGGTGAGTATGCACATGGAGATGCCCGGGAAGAGGGGCGTTCACCTGACGCATTGAGCGAGCTGTTGTTTGCCAAACTGGATGCGGTGATCGAAGAATTGGAACAAGCCGTACTGACTGATGTTGACCGGCAGGTGTATGTCACCAGAATCGCTGCGGTAGCCGGCGTAACCTTCTCGGTTGGGTTCGTCGCATGGGCCCTCCGAAGCACGGCGATGGTGGCAAGCCTCTTTGCGACGATTCCGGCCTGGCAGATACTCGATCCGTTGCCGGTCCTTGCGTCACATCGGCGAGAGCGAAGCGAGCGTCAGCGCGCACAAGCGCATGTAGCCCAGGAGGAGCAGGCCAAGTACAAGGGCTTGCAGGAGATCTTGGACCAGGGGGGAGGTAAGGCGCACCGCTCGGCGGAAGCCTGATACGCGACGATGCCTCGCCCATCACCACTCATTCTCTTGAGCATCGGACTGGTCAGCCTGACCATCAGCATCATGCTGGCGGGTGATGCGCTCATGGGATTGATTCCCAATGAGCAGCAGCAGCTGTTTCAGCAACGAAAGGCGCTTAGTGAAACGCTGGCGCTGCAATATTCGCTGCTGGCACAACGGGGTGATGTCGAGACCATTGAAGCCGCGCTGCGGGCGCTCGTAGAGCGAAGTCCAGATATACAATTCGCAGCGTTGATCACCCATGAGGGCGACCTGCTGGCGCAGGCGGGTGTGGAGCGTGATGAGGGGGGAAGGGCCGGGCTTGACGCCTCGACTCTCTCCCGCATTCGCGTGCCGATTTATCAGGGCGCTGAGCCGTGGGGTGTGCTGCATCTGTCGTTTCAGAGGACATCCAGCACGGGCCAGTGGGCGTCGTGGGGCTGGGTGTCCGAGACATGGATACGATTTGTGCTCTTTGTCGCGGTCGTGGGGTTTCCGGCTTACTGGCTACTCATGAAGCGGGTTTTGCGCTATTTGGACCCTTCGAAAGTGGTGCCTCCGCGAGTGAAGGCTGCGCTGGACACCTTGGCCGAAGGGGTCGTGATGTTGGACCTGGAAGGCACGATCGTCCTTGCAAATGCGTCGTTTTCAGCCCGTGTCGGATGTGAGACCGAATCGCTCATCGGTCATTCCCTCTCGAGTCTGTCGTGGGGCACGAGAGATCAGTCGTCGTTACCTTGGGGCGAGGTGCTGAGGTCGAATGCCGCGCGGGCCGAACGGAAGATGCGTTGCGTCTTGCCGAACGGCGAGGTTAGACGATTTGTGGTCAATGCAGCCGCGATTCTCGGTGAACAAGGTGAGTTGCGCGGCTGCATGGCTTCCTTCAGTGACGTGACCGAATTGGAATTGGCCAATGACCACCTCCGGAGCGCGATCGAAGAATTGGAGGCCTCCAAAACGCAGGTTATGCGACAAAATGATGAGTTGGAAGTCACCAACGCGACTCTGCAACACGAAATGCAGGAACGGCAGAAGATTCAGGGGGAACGTGAGCTGTTGAGCAAGAGGCTCATGGAAACCTCCCGCCGGGTTGGAATGGCGGATGTGGCATCGACGGTACTTCACAATGTCGGTAATGTGTTGAACAGTATCAATGTCTCCGTGGACGTCGTCGTGAAGACGCTCCGGCAATCCCCTGTGCACGACGTCGCCCTCCTTGCCGCACTGCTGCGGGAGCACAATGCGGATTTGGCCGCCTTTCTCACCCGTGACCCCAAAGGACAGCAGATTCCCTCATATCTGACCATGGTGGCGGAGGCCGTCGGCCAGAATTCAGCGCTCGTTGAAAAAGAATTGAGCGCTGTCAGCAAGCACCTCGACCATATCCGTCACATTGTGACTCGTCAGGTGGATCTTGCTCGTCCTGGGCAGGTGGTCCTGGAGCCAGTGCTGTTTGCGGAGGTGTTTGATCAGGCGCTTGAGATTAATCGGCTGGCGCTCGAAAAAGCCGGCATCACGATCGTTCAGGACTATGCGCCGCTGCCTGTTGGGATGACCGACCAGCATCAAGTATTACAGATCCTGGTCAACCTGGTGACCAATGCCAAGAACGCCATGGTTGAAGCCCCGCTTGGTCTGCCGCCACACCGGCTCTTGCTGAAATTAGGGGCGGTCGTCGACCGGCCGGGATTCGCTCGGTTCGAGGTCATTGATACCGGTGTGGGAATCGCGGCCGCGAACATCCCCCGTCTGTTTACCCAAGGCTTTACGACGCGGAAAGAAGGCCACGGAATCGGTCTCCACAGCGCGGCGTTGGCGGCGAAGAAGCTCGGCGGATCGTTGAACGCGTCCAGCCTGGGTGAGGGCCAAGGAGCCACGTTCACGTTGGAGATCCCTATCCAGGCATTGGAGGTCGCCGCGTAATGTCAGACGCTCGTCCTATTCCTTCTGATCTTGGGTTCAGGCTGGACCGTTGGAGACGTGCCGTGCAGCTGTGTCTGGATTCTCCCCGGACAGCAGGTCGCACATTGCCTGGTGGAGGTGCTCGGTGACGAGAAGCATGGACGAAACTCCCGAGAATCGGCGGATTATCATCATCGATGACAACCTTTTGATCCACGACGATTTTCGCAAGATCCTGATTCCTCCTGCCGTGAGTGCGGATCTCAACCTCATGCGTTCTTCCCTATTCGGAGCAGCCGTCGTCAGTGGGCAATCCGAAGGATTCGAAGTCGATTTCGCCCAGCAGGGTCAGCAGGGGTACGCCCACATCCTTTGTGCGAGGACTGAAGGGCGTCCTTATGCGGTAGCGATCGTTGATATGCGCATGGCGCCGGGCTGGGACGGCCTGGAGACGATCGAGCACATTTGGAATGCTGATCCAGACATACAAGTTGTGATGTGTACGGCCTATTCGGATCATCCGTGGGAGGAGATTGCCAAGCGGTTGGGGAAAACCGATCGTCTCTTGATCCTCCGCAAGCCATTTGATTCAGTGGAGGTCGAGCAGTTGGCGACGTCGCTCACGCGGAAGTGGGAACTTGCACGCCGCGTCCGTCTTCAAGTGGATGATCTGTCTGCCTTGGTTGAGGCGCGCACCCAGGCTTTGCAGGAGGCGAACACTCGATTGGAGCGAGATGTGGCATTGCGGACGGCCGAGCTGTCAGAGCGCAATGCGCAACTTGAGTGCCTTGTCGAAGAATTGAAATGTGCGAAAGAGGCCGCCGATAGTGCAAATCGGGCGAAATCGCAGTTCCTGGCGCGTATGAGTCATGAAATTCGTACGCCGATGAACGGGATTCTTGGCATGACGGAACTGCTGCTCACGACCTCACTGACGAGTCAGCAACAGCATTTTACGGGTACGATTCTACAATCGGGCCGCTCGTTGCTGTCGGTCATCAACGACATTCTTGATTTTTCACGTATCGAGGCCGGCAAGTTTGAACTGTGCATGGATGATTTCAACCTGAAGGTGGCGGTGCAGGACATCGTCCATCTCTTGTCTGAATCCGCCACCCGCAAGCACATTGGATTGCGGTGCGTGTTTGACGGTGAGCTTCCGCTTCGCGTGCACGGCGATGCCGGTCGACTGCGGCAGATGCTCATCAACCTCGTTGGGAATGCCATCAAGTTTACCGAACGGGGAGAGGTTGTCATTCGGGTGCGGCTGGCCGGGTCGGTCTTGGAGGGAACCGTGCTGAGTTTCGAGGTGAGCGACACCGGGATCGGCATCGCTCCGGAGGCACAAGCGCGCATTTTCGATCCATTCGATCAGGCAGACGCCTCCATGACACGGCGTTTTGGCGGCACCGGGTTGGGTTTAGCGATTGTCAATGAGATCGCCAAGATGATGGGGGGACGCGTGTGGCTCAAGAGCGAACTCGGCGAGGGTTCCACTTTCGGGTTCTCTGTCCGGTTTGCCGATGCCGGGGGGCAGCCGAACCCGGTCGTGGAGACCGGAGCGGAGACCTCGATCGCGAACTCATCCCCGTTCGTGCAAACCGATTCGGTATCATCGGTGAGTATTCTGTTGGCAGAAGATGACCCCGTCAATCGCGAGGTCATTCTTGGGATGCTGGAGTATTGTGGCTACCAGGCCGACGTCGTGGAAAACGGCCGAGAGGCCCTCGAGATGTTGGCGGCCATGGCCTATGACATCGTGTTGATGGATTGCCAAATGCCGGAGTTGGATGGCTACGGTGCTACCGCGGAAATCCGTCGGCGTGGGGCCGCCTGGGTGAACGGGCGAGGTCCGACGATCATCGCGCTCACCGCCCATGCCACCCAGGGGGACCGGGAAATCTGTCTCGCGGCCGGAATGGACGATTACCTCTCCAAGCCCGTGCATATGGAAGAGTTGTGCGCCATGCTACGCACGTGGTCAGGAAAAATCCGGAATCGGGCAGCCTAACAGCCATATACGACCTCAGGACCAGGGCCCGGCTTTAGAAACGGTGTACGGAAGCCGATACAGATACCTGAGGGCTTTGCAACCGTCGGACGCGCACCGCGTCGCAAGGAGGATCGTCTATCATGGCATCGGCGCAAGAACTTGTTGCATCCTGCTCTAACGTCTTTACCCTCCCGGAGATTTATTACCGAGTTCGCGATGTGGTGGACAACCCGGACTCGACGATGGATGATTTGGCGAAGGTGCTCAAGATGGACCCGGCCATTTCCGCCCGCGTGCTGAAGATCGTCAACAGCCCGCTGTACGGAGTGCCCAAGCAGGTGGACACGGTGACGCGCGCGGTGAATTTGCTCGGCATGCAAGCCATCCGTGACCTGGTGACGGCGACCACGGTCGGGCGCAGCTTCAGCGGCATGACCGTACAGATCATGGATCTGTCTGCCTATTGGCGAAAGAGCGTGCTCTGCGCGTTGATGGCCGGCAAGATTGCCAAAGCCTGCGGAATCGATGATAGTGAGCGGTTCTTTATCGAAGGCTTGTTGCGGGATATTGGCCATCTGGTGCTGTATCAGACGATCCCGGAACGCGCGCAATCGGCCTTGATTGAGGCGGGGAACTTGGGCGAGCCGTTGGCTGAAGTCGAGCAGTCCAATTTCGGGTGCGATTATACAGAAGTCGGCGCGGAGCTGATTCATTCCTGGGGAATGCCCCATCAGATTGAGCAGGCTATCCGACATCAGCTGTGTCCCGATGATGCGGGCGAGTACGCACTCCATGCCTCGATTGTGCACCTTGCGGGGGTCGTGGCAGACCATAACGAATTGCATCCAGCTGTGGCGCCGCAAGAGTTGGCGTTTCATACGTCTGCGTTGCAGTCCACCCGGTTTAATGTCAGTGAGCGGCCGGCCCTGCTCACTGAGGCGTTGGAGCAGCTGCAGGAGACCGTGAAATTGTTCAGTCCTGTGGCCATGGCCGCCTAGTTCTCTGCACATTCCGCCGGCGGCGCAAGTTCTGGTCTGTCACGCGTCGCCGGCCAACCAAGTTCCTCTCCGACTTTCCCATCTCGTATCCTATTCACCCCTTCACGATCTACACTCAGAAGATTCTTGCTATCCGCCGGTCGGCGCGCCACCTGTGATGTGACGCTCGGCCTTCGCCGCCTCCTTGACCAGAGCGATGAAGACGCGTACACAAGCAGCCTTAGCTGGAGGGAGCGCTGCTATGAGTCACACGCCTCATCTGGAAACGCATTTCACGGCGACGGCGACTGTGCGTGACATCGTGATCGGCATGGCGGATGGATTAACCGTTCCCTTTGCCCTGGCGGCCGGCTTGTCGGGCGCGGTGACCTCATCCGGTCTGGTGGTGACCGCCGGCCTGGCGGAGATCGCTGCCGGGTCGATTGCGATGGGCTTGGGCGGGTATCTCGCCGCCAGGACCGAGGCGGAGCATTATGCCGCTGAGCGGGTTCGGGAGGTGCGCGAGACCGAGCATATCCCGGATCGAGAAGCTGAGGAGGTCTACGATATTTTTCGCAGCTATGGTTTGCAGAGAGAGCAGATCCTGCCGCTGGTTGAGACGCTCCGGGCCAATCCCGCACGATGGGTGGACTTCATGATGCGCTTTGAGTTGGGTTTGGAGGCACCGGATCCGGCACGGGTGCGGGTTAGTGCCTGGACGATTGCGGTGGCCTATGTCCTCGGTGGAGTCATTCCGTTGCTGCCCTACATGCTAGTGCACGATGTTCAGACGGCGCTGTGGTGGTCGGCGGCCGTGACCCCGGCGGCCCTGTTCGCATTTGGGTATGTGAAGAGCCGGTTTACGGGCGTTCCGCCCTGGCGTGGCGGGTTTCAGACGGTGATGGTCGGCGGGCTGGCCGCGGCGGCGGCGTTTGGGATCGCCCGTCTGATCGGATGACCGTACGCGTTTACTTTCTTTCGCCCGCCTCGTTAGACTGCGGGCATGGATACCGAACAGCCTGCTGCTGCCACATCCGTCCAGCCAGACTCGCCTGAGCCTATCGATCGCGTGATGGCCTATCATCTTCGGACCAAGCATCAGTTCAATCGATATGCGAAGTCGTCGGGGTTTTTGGATTGGGCGAATCAGCCCAATCCGTTTCGCCGCTTCGAAGGCGCACAACTGATTCCGCTGCCGTTGCTGAATCCGGAGGACGAACCTCAGTCGCCGTCCTATGAGGCCCTCTATCAGGCGGGGGCGGCGACCACTCAGCCGCTGACCAATCGGACGATCTCACGGTTTCTGGAACTGGCGCTTGGCCTGTCGGCCTGGAAAAGAGCCGGCGAGTCGGAGTGGGCCCTGCGTAATAATCCGTCCTCGGGCAACCTGCACCCGACGGAAGGGTATCTGGTCCTCCCACCCATCGATGGATTGGAGTTGCGGCCGGGCCTGTATCATTACGCCCCGAAGGACCATGGGTTGGAGTTGCGGATCGAGTATTCTCATGACCGGATCACGAGGCTGTTGGCCGGGTTCCCGCCGGGATCCTTCCTGTTCGGTCTCACGTCCGTGCACTGGCGGGAGGCCTGGAAGTATGGAGAACGGGCCTTTCGCTATTGCAACCACGACGTCGGTCACGCCCTTGGTTCCGCGCGTTTCGCCGCTGCGACGCTCGGTTGGACCATGCTGCTGTTGGATGGGGCTGACCAGAATCAGATTGCGCGGGTGCTCGGCACGCACCGGACGGAAGACTTCGGCGAGGCCGAACCGGAACATCCTGATTGTCTGGCAGTGATCTGGCCGGCTGAAGGCGTGAAGCATGACGCGTCATTCGTGACCCGCACAGAGCCAACGGCAATCCCCATGTCTCTCGATCCAGATCTGGTGAAGGAGTTGGCGGCTGGACCATGGCATGGCAAGGCCAATCAGTTGAGTCGGGAACACAGCATCCACTGGAATCTCATCGACGAGGTGGCAGAGGCCTCCTGGAAGACCAACTGGGAGCCGCGAACGGTTCCACTTGCCGATCCTCCCATCGCTCGATCCGAGCCGCTTCACGCTTCACGAACCACGAGCGACGCCGGACAGATCATCAGGCAGCGTCGGAGCGCTGTGTCGTTCGATGCGCGGACGGCCATTTCCTCCGCAACCTTGTTCCGTATCCTGCAGCGACTGATGCCCCGGGCCGGGACCCCGCAGCTGACCCGTCCCATGCCCTGGGATCTGTTGCCCTGGGAACCAGCGATTCATCTGTTGCTGTTCATCCATCGGGTCGAAGGGCTTAAGCCAGGACTCTATGTCCTCGCGCGTGATGCGGAACAACTGCCGTTTCTCAAGAACTCAATGAATCCGGATTTGGAATGGGCACCAGCCCCGGGCTGTCCGACAGATCTGCCGCTGTACTGGCTGTTACAGGGTGACGCGAAGCGTCTGGCGGCTCAAGTCAGCTGCCATCAAGGCATTGCCGGCGACAGCGCGTTTTCCCTTGGAATGCTGGCGGAGTTTGAGGGGCGCTTGCGGCGGGGGGGAGCCTGGTGGTATCCACGACTGTTTTGGGAAGCCGGCCTGATTGGCCAGGTGCTGTATCTGGAGGCGGAGGCAGCGGGTGTGCGTGGAACCGGCATCGGTTGTTTTTTCGATGATCCGGTGCATGAGATCGTGGGGATCAAGGACCTGATGCTGCAGTCGCTGTATCATTTTACGATCGGCGGACCAGTGGACGATGGGCGGCTGCTGACGTTGCCTGCCTATTACCATCTTCAGCGTGGGTGACTCCACGGCACGTAGTCTGAACAAGAGACGAGGAACGAATTCATATGTTCAAGATTAAGAAGAAGATTGAGAAGCCGAAGCCGCCCATTTTGTATAACGTGATCGAGGATTATTCAGAGTTCGACGCCCCGGGGAATGTGACAGTCTGTGCCATGACCTTGCCGGAGAACCTGGCGGGCCATGCCAAAGTTCTTTCGGAAAGTTACGAAGTGCCGTTGGAGCAGATGACGCAACTGCTCACGGAGGGCGGTGTGTACGTGTATCCGCAGATCGGCGGGCTGCTCACGCGAGGGCTTTTTGCGTGCCGAGTGGATGCAAGTGGCGCGACTCCGAAACAGACCTGGGTGTTGGATCTCATGCAGTTCGCCGAAGCGGAGCAATGGGCCAGGGCACGGGCTGTTCCATTGATGGAGGCGGCAACGGAGGTGTTCTATCGCACGCTGCCGGAGGAGCTCAAAACCAAGCTGGGGCAAAAGAATCTCGGCCTCGATTACCGGACGCTGGACCGCGCTGTCGCGAAAGGCGGCGACATTAAGTTTATCGACTTCCGTAAGGACTGGTCTCCCCATTTCAAACGGTTATGCATCATGCCCGATGGGCGTCTGGTGGAAACCGGCGGGCTCGAGGAGTTCGCACAACTGCACCAGATTACGGTACCGCAGGCGAAGAAACTGGTCGAGGAGGGCGGGACGATGGATGTCCCCGGCGGTGAGGTCCTGGCCTGCCAGATTGTAAACGGCCAGCCGGCCGTGGCCCGATTCAGCGCGAAGAACTACGCCAAGGCAAAAGAGTTGGTGGCTGCCAAAGGTTTGCACATCATGGATGCGCTCAGTGAGGTCGCGTACAACGATTCCGTGATGATGCGAACCCTGCAGCGGAAGGATCTGGGCGGTCGGATCTAGTCCGCCCTGGTCAGGGTGAGTTGCCTGTCTGAAGTTTTTTGTGTGCATACAGCCCAGAGGAGGTCTTCGCCATGAGGCAAATTGCGTGTCTCTGTGCCGTAAGTCTCTTACTGACTTGCTGCGCTGCGCACAAACCGATCCTCTATCCGAACGAACACTATCGACAGGTCGGCGAGGATGCCGCTCAGGCCGATATCCAGGATTGTATGGCGTTGGCCAAGGAGGCCGGGGCGTCTTCCCGAGAAGGGAAGACGGCTCAGGTGGCCACGGACACCGTGGTCGGCGGGGCTGTCGGGTCTGCTGCCGGAGCGGTGGGCGGGGCGATTCTGGGACATCCGGGGCGAGGGGCGATGGTCGGCGCAGCCGGCGGTGCAACAGCGGGATTGTTGCGTGGGCTGTTTAAACGATCCCCGCCCAGCGCGGCCTTTACGAATTACGTGGATCGGTGTCTGCGTGAGCGGGGATATGATCCGACGGGCTGGCAATAATCCTACGTGGCCGGTTCTGCTGCTGCCATCCGTGTCCTGATATACGCTTCTCCCACCTTCATTCCGATGTACGCGCCAAGGACGTTATCCAACAGATCGAGCAACGATGTGCTCCGGTTGTGACAGTACACCTGGTAGTACTCGATTCCAAATGACAAGGTGAACGCCATGAGCATGAGCACGTGGGGAGAGACGGGCTTGTCCGTGCGTCCGCGCAGGACGCCCAGGAGGCCGAAGGGGAGAAAGAGGATGATATTGGCGATGGCGTCGAGCCCGAGATCCAGCAGAATAGCGGGGGATTGTAGCTGGTCTGGTGTGGGAACCCAGCGGATATATTGCCAATGCGCATGACCGACAAAGTTACGGAGGGGAAGAATGCCCGCGAGCAGGATGACGATGCTCCAGGCATACCAGAGAACTGATGCGCGAGAGACGATTAGCGACACGAGAGCCTGATGGTGACGGTCCGTTGCACGCGCGATTTTTGCAGAATCGGCCGCAGTGTTTCCAGTCATTTTTCCCGTCGAGGGGAATGAGGGTATCGCCACGTGCGTGGCCGAGGGAAGGTGCTATTTCTGAGCCAGTTCCGCTTCGACCGCGCTGAGCATTTCCTTCAGGTCGAAGGGTTTCTCAAAGGTGCGATGTGCGCCAAACAGCCGGGCAATATCCAGGAAGTTTCGATCGCCCTGAGCACCGGTCATGGCGATAATTTTGGTGTCCATGTATTCGCGGGTCAACTGCAGCGTGGCCTCCAGGCCGTCCACTTCAGGCATCAACAGGTCCATGATGAGGAGGTCGGCTTTGTGCTTCTGATAGAGATCCAGGGCTTCGCGGCCATCCTTCGCCTCGACGACGTTATGCCCCGATCGCTCCAGGACCTCCCGTAAGAGGCCGCGGATAGAGGGTTCATCGTCGATTACCATGATGGTCGCCATAACTACTCCTCGAGAAGATGTCAGGTTGCCGTTTCGGTGGAGGGGGCGCGCACGGCAGCAGCTCGCGTGCGGACACCTCGACTCGTACAAGAAGCTTACCGCCGGGATGAAAGTCTGTCCAGAAAACAGTCGGAACTGTCCTGAAGTGGGTCAGTCATGTGACTGATTTGTGTCGTCCCACAATGGGTTATGCGCCAGATGCCGGGGCCGGTCCTTGTGAGGCGACAGGGGCTGCCTTTCGGTGGTCCTGCATCGCAACCGATGAATATAACGCCGGAATCACGAGGAGTGTCAGGGCGGTGGAGGTCAACAGTCCGCCGATCACGACCGTGGCGAGCGGGCGTTGGATCTCCGCACCCATACTCGTGGCGAGGGCCATGGGGAGAAACCCGAGGCTGGCCACCAGGGCGGTCATTAACACGGGCCGGAGACGATCCATCGCGCCACGCAGCACGGCCTGATCGACGGGAGCGCCCTCCGACTCCAATTGACGGATATGGCTCACGAGGACGACGGCATTGAGGACCGCAATGCCAAACAACGCGATAAAGCCGATGATGGCGGAGATGCTGAGCGGCAATCCCCGCATCCATAGCGCCAGCATCCCGCCTGAGAGGGCCAGCGGCACATTCACGAAAATCAACAGGGCCGGCCGCAGCGTGCCGAAAATCACCGAGAGCATACCCAGGATCAACAGCAACGTGACCGGCACGACGAGGGTCAATCGCCTGGTGGCTTCCTGGAGATGTTCATATTGTCCGCCCCAGATCAGCTCGTAACCGGGAGGTAGGGCGACGGCCTGGCTCACCGTCCGTTGAGCGTCCGCCACGAAGCCGCCGAGGTCACGTCCGCGAATGTTGGCCTCGACCACGATCCGCCGCTGCACGTGTTCGCGACTCACCTGTGCCGGTCCCGAATCGATGACGATGTTGGTCACCCGTGAAAGCGGCACTAGTTCCCCGTGCATGGTGGGTATGAGCAGACTTCCCAGGGAGCCGGGATCGCGCGAGGCACGCTCCGCCAACCGCACGACCAGCTCGAAGCGTCGGGACCCCTGCACCACCGTTGCCACGACTGTGCCGACCCTGGTCGATTGGATGAGGGCCAGCACTTCCTCAGCCGTGAGCCCGTATCGGGCGATTTCCGCCCGATCGACGATCACGCGCAGCAACGGCAGTCCGGCGACTTGTTCGACCTTGACATCGGCTGCACCCGGCACGGTTTGCAGGGCCCGCGCCGCCCGTTCGGCCTGCTGCTTCAGCACGTCGAGGTCCGGGCCGAAGATTTTCACTGCCAGGTCAGATCGCACTCCCGCAATCAATTCGTTGAAGCGCATTTCGATCGGTTGAGTAAACCCAAGCCCGACTCCGGGCACCTGATCGAGGATCTGTTGTTTCATCGCCTCGATCAGGTCGTTGCGACTCTGTGCCGTGACCCAGTCGCGCTGGGGCTTCAAGATGACGAAGACATCAGACATCTCCACGCCCATGACGTCCGTGGCCACCTCCGGGCTGCCCGTACGGGTGACGACGCGCGTGACTTCGGGAAATCGGCGAAGCACCCGTTCGATATCCAAGGCGGTGGCGACGGATTCGCTCAAGGAAATACTCGGGAGACGCCACACCTGCACCGCGAGGTCCCCTTCCTCTAATCGGGGCACAAATTCGATGCCCAGTCGGCTTCCCGCCAGCAAGCTGACGGCGAAGAGCCCCACCGCGATCGACACGGGCCAGACCGGGCGGCTCACGGCCCACTGAAGCCACGGTGCATAGATCCGCCTTAACCCGCGAATGAGGACGGTCGTCTCCTCGCCGGCTGCTGCCCGCAAAAACCAGAAGGACAATAAAGGGGTGACGGTCAGCGCGAGGAGGAGGGAACCGGTCAAGGCCATGATGACCGTGAGGGCCATCGGGCGGAACATTTTTCCCTCGATACCGGTCAGGGCCAGGATCGGGATGTACACCAGAATGATGATACTCACGGCTAACGTCATGGGGCGCAGCACTTCGCGTCCTGCGGCCAGTACTTCGGTCAATCGTGCTTCCCGAGTCGGCGTCGGTTTTTCCGCCAATCGCCGGAGAATGTTGTCGATCATCACGACGGAGCCGTCGACCAGGAGACCAAAATCGATCGCCCCGAGGCTCATGAGATTACCGGAGAGTCCCGCCTGCATCATGCCGATGAAGGCGATCAGCATCGCGAGGGGGATGGCGGAGGCCACGATGAGCCCCGCACGCAGATCGCCCAGAAACAGAAAGAGGACGGCAATGACGAGGAGGCCGCCCTCCAGCAGGTTGTTGCGTACGGTCTGCATGACCTTTGAGACAAAGATTGTGCGATCGTAATAGGGTTCGATGGTGACGCCGGCGGGCAGGGTCGCCTGAATGTCCTGCACGCGTGCCTTCACCCGGGTGACCACCTCCTGGGCATTTTCCCCGGCGAGCATCTGCACCATGCCGATCACGGTCTCGCCGTCGCCCATGGCCGTGGCCGCCCCGATTCTGAGTGCCGATCCTTCCTTCACTTCGGCGAGATCGGCGATGTAGATGGGAACGCCGCCCGCCCCGTGGGCCACGACGATCTGAGCGAGATCGCTGACCTGGGTGGCGAGCGCCTCCCCGCGAATCAACAACTGTTCGCGCTGGTGTTCGATGTAGCCGCCGCCGGCGATGGCATTGTTGCGCTGCAGGGCGTCGAATACCTGTTTGAGCGACAATTTGAACGACAGCAACTTCGACGGATCGACGATGATATGAAACTGCTGAGGTTCGCCTCCCCAGATATTCACTTCCACCACGCCGGGAACGGCACGCAATTTCATGCCGATGTCCCATTGGAGGAGTGTTCTCAGCGCCATCGGACTATAGCCCTCGCCTTTCACGGTGAACTGGTACACCTCGCCCAATCCTGTCGTGAGCGGGCCCATCATCGGGCGGCCATATTCGGCAGGGATGCGTTCCATGGCCTGGGCCAGACGTTCGGCGACGAACTGCCTGGCCCTGTAAATGTCGGTGCGATCGTCAAAGATCGCGGTGACGGCGGAGAGGCCATAGCGTGAGATAGATCGTAACTCGCGTAACGCCGGCAGGCCGTTCAATGAGGCTTCGATGGGAAATGTGACAAATTGTTCCACCTCGACCGGCCCCAGCGCGGGCGCATGTGTGAGGATTTGCACCTGGACCGGCGTCAGATCCGGCACGGCATCGATGGTGAGGTGAGAGAACGACCAGAGCCCGGAAGCCATCACGACGGCGATGGCGACCAGCGTGAAAAATCGGTAGCGGAGTGAAAAGGTCAGCAGGTGATTCATACGCGCCTCATTCACCAGACCCGATGTGTTCCTTCAGCAGCACATTCTTCAAATCGAACACGCCGTCGGTGACGATGCGGTCGCCTTCCTTCACACCCCGCCGGATTTCCATCCAGCCGCCGCCCTCGCGGCCTGCGTCGATCGGCACAAAGGTATAGCCGCCGTCGGTTTCGAGGAAGAGCCCGCGCGTCTTCTCAATGGTCGTGATGGCCGTGAGGGGAACGGCGAGCACCGGCGACCCGGACCAGCCGAGGGCCACCTCGACATATTCGCGTGGCTTCAGCTCCCCCTTGAGATTGGCCACTTCGAACCGAACGCGAATGGTCCTGGTCGTCTCGTCCGCCACTGGCGCAAGGTAGGTGAGGGGGGCGACGATGGCCTCACCGCCCTTCGGTGTGATGGTGCCGGAATCACCTTCCTTCAATTTACGGGCCTGTTCGATGGGCAGGTTGGCGAAGACCCAGACGCGACTGGTATCGACGACTTCAAACAACTCATCACCGGGGCCGACCCCCTGTCCCCGCACGGCATTCTGTGTGACCACTGTCCCGGAGATGGGAGCGGTGAGGGTATAGAGATGCCGGTCTTCATGTTGCCCCCGGTCGAGTTCCGCAGTGGACACTCCCATGTTCGTCAGTTTCTCGCGGATGTGTTGGAAGCGTGCCTGCGTTTCGAGATACAGGCCCCTATCTTCGATCAGTTTCCGTTCCGTGACGATGTCGTCCGCGCGCAGCTTTTCCGTCCGGCGAAAACTGTTTTCGGCCACATCGGCTTGCGCTTTTCCGACGAGGTATTCCTCGATCAACTGATCGAGTTGCAGGCTGCCGATGGCCACCAGCGCCTGTCCTTTCTTCACTCGATCTCCCAGTTGCACGTGGATGCGTTCAACCTGTCCGCCGATGCGGGATGTGATCTTCGCCACCTGCTTCAGATCGAGCGCCACTTCCCCGGGGGCGGTGACGAGCTCGAGCACAGCCCGCAGGGCCGCAGGCTGGGTGCGGAGGCGGGCCTGCACCGCCGGGGGCGGATGGATCGACTTGTGACTGCCGGTGGCGGTTGGCGTGTCACTGCTCACGGCCGGTTTGGCAGGTTGCGCTCCCTGATCGCCACAGGCTGAGAGCAGGCAGAGCAGCGCGGGCAAGAGGCCGATCGTGGTCACCCGTCGGTTCATCGCAGCACTCCAATCGGTTCGTCCGTTTGCCGATGTGCCCTCATAGTGTGGTTCCCAGCGCGCGTTCTAATCGAGCCAGCGCGATTGAGAGGTCGGCTCGCACCTGGGCATATTCAAGCTGGGTCTGTCGATACACCCGCTGCGCGTCCAAGACGTCCAGCAGACTGGCTGCGCCATGCCGGAAACTCGTCCGTGCCACCGTCAGCGTCTGTTCGGCCTGTTTCAGCAGACCGGTTTCGAACACCTGCAGTTGCTCCTGCGCCGTCCGCACTTCCTGGGCATGTTGGGTGATCGCCTGTTCCAATTCCTGCTGAGCCCGCACGCGCTCCGCGTCAGCGCGATGTTTGGCGCCCAGTGCGGATTGAATTTCACCTTGCCGCCGGTACCACAGCGGCAGGGGAACGGCTAGTCCCGCCGTGAGAGACTCGTCGCCTGCCTCGCGATGGTAACTTCCAATCACGCTCACATTGGGCACGCGAGACTCGCGCTCGAAGCGCAGCGTATGGTCGGCCTGCTCTGCCAGTTTGCTCACCCGTCGAAGAGCCGGGTGTTGCTCCAACGCCTGTGTTGCCAGGCCGTCTGCATTGAGCCCTTGCTTCGGTTTGTCAAAGTCGCCTTGAACGGAGAAGTCCTTGCCGAGTGATCCGGCGGTCAGGGCATTCAGTCGTGCCTTGGCTACCAGCAGCGCACTGTTCGCCCGGGCGACCTCCTTCTTGGCCTTCTGCACTTCCACTCCGGCTTTCAAGCTATCGAAGGAGGTGGCTTCGCCTGCCGTGACCCGCGCGTGCACCGTGCGTAAGACCTCTTCCACATTGGTGACATTTTGGGCGGCCAACTCGACATCGCGTTGGCCGAAGAGGAGCTGATAGAAGGCGATTTTGACATCGGCAAGCAACGACAGGCGGGTGTCCTCCAGAGCGGCATTGGCCCCGGCCATCCCCGCATCGGCAGCTTCTTGCCGGGCGTGGCGCTTTCCTGTCCATTCAAGGGGTTGTTCCACGGTGAAGGTTCGTTCGGTTACATGCGTGCCGGTACTTGGGTCACGGATCGCTCCTCGGCCAGCAATACCGGTGATGGAGGGATTGGGAAAGGCCCCGGCGGCGATCTGTTGCCCCTGACTTTGTTTCACCAGTCCCTCAGCCCCGGCCAGGGTGGGATTGTGCTGCACGGCCAGGGCCACAATATCGGGAAGCGCATAGGTCGCCGGGCGGGTTTCTCCGGCCCAGATCGGTCGGTCCGGCAGACTCAGCCCAAGAGTGCCCACTATGAGGATAGGAAGAGCCACACGCGTGATCATTGGAAGTCTCCTCCCTGTGCGCGAGCTGTCGATCGCCAGGCGGAATGGACCTGCCCCGCGAGATCCCGCACACACGATGTAGAGTCGAATCGAAATTGCTTAGCTGACTGCAAGGGACGGGGGGGCACGTGCAGGAATGTCGACGAGGGACGGGGTCAGGTGTGCAGGAGAGCACTGCTCCTCGCCATGATGGTCACATGGCAGTGGAGCGGGGACGACGTGATGCGCGAGAAGGACAAACGGTGTCGAGGGGGGCTTGATCGGTTTTCGGTCAGTTGCGTCGTTGAGCAGCGAGAAGCTGAGTTCGGGATCCGTCGTCCAGGCATGTGGTCCCTGGGTAGAAAACGAAAGAGCCGTCTCCGAGGTGGCACCTGAGGGCGACGCCTCCCGCGGTTGGCCGAACTCGCCTTCCAGGTCGCCGGAGAAGACCGTGTGGACAGCCACGGCATGCACATGGCCCGTTTCCCCGTGATGGGGATGGGTTTCAGGGTGAATGTGGAACAGCGGTAGCGCGAGCAGCCATACGACCGCCCAACCACGTAACAAATAGTCAATTCGAGGGAATCGAAGGGGGAGGATGCGTGCCAGAGATAACATAACAGTTCGACGCTATCACAGGCGGTTCATCACATCAAGCAGTGGCATGGAAGCAGCGCGGGTTGAGGTAAGAGCGGAGCTGCTCCTCCGGTCGCTACTTCCGGGGTCGAATGGAGAGGCAGCGTCCCGCCCGGACGCTTGCACTTCACTTCCTGGTTGTGCGCATATGCACGGCTGTGCATCGATGCACCATATCCCTGGAGCGGGATCTCCTGCTCTTTCATCGGACACCACGCTGATTCGGTCATTTCGTGCATTTCACGGGGATTCGCTGCTTTCCCTGTCCCAGGCCTTGTTCTTGCTGATACCCTCGCGCAGGACACGCGTGCTAGGGAGACCTCTGCGTTATGGAAGCGATTTTTCCGCTACTCACGATCTTTGCCCCTCTGCTGGGCACACTCCTGATCGGGCTGTTCTGGCGCGAACTTGGTGAACGCGTCGCCCGTCTCGGCATCGGGGCGCTCTGGTGCTCAGCGTTGACCTCATTGGTCACCCTGGCCCTGGTGCTCTATGGGGACCCCATCCGCCTGACGATCCTGGGCGCGGCTTCGGGACCGTTGGCCTATACGGTTCTGATCGATCGGCTGGCTGGGGTCATGATGGTGTTGATTAGCCTGGTCAGCCTGATCATCCACGTATACTCCGAGCGATACATGGTGGGCGACACGGGGTATGTCCGGTTTTTTGCATTTCTCGGTGGCCTCACGTCCGTGCTGCTCAGTCTGGTGAGCAGTGGCAATCTGCTCTGGATGTTCGTCTGTTGGCACCTGGTGACCTGGTTGCTGGCGTCACTACTGGTCTGTAACCCGGCGAGTCGTCCGGCCAGGGACGCGGGCCGGATGACCTTTTGGGTGCAGGGGTTGGGCGATGCAGCCTTCCTCCTGGCGTTGTTGGCACTGTATGGCGCCACCGGTACCCTGGACCTGGCGGATCTGTTTGCGCGCCTCCAGGCTAGCCCCGCCTCACTGACGCTCTGGCCGGGTGTGACGACCGATCTGGATGTGGCCCAGGTGGCAACCCTGCTGCTGCTGTTGTCGGTCATGACGAAGTCGGCGCAGTTTCCGTTTCATCTATGGCTGATCGGCACGATTGAGGCGCCCACGCCGGTGTCTGCCTTGATGCATGCGGGAATTGTGAATGCCGGCGGCTTTCTGGTCAATCGCCTCGCCCCGCTGTTCGGATTGGCCCCCACGACTCTGCACCTGATGTTTGTGATCGGCGGGGTTACGGCGTTGATCGGGGCGACGGCGATGCTGACGCAAACCAGTGTGAAACGCCGGCTGGTCTACTCGACCATGGGACAGATGGGCTACATGGTGATGGAGTGCGGGTTGGGCGCATTTGCCCTGGCCGTGTTCCATCTCTGTGCGCATGGGCTCTTTAAAGCGACGTTGTTTCTCAATTCGGGGTCCGTCATTCATAAAGCGCGGACGGAGTTTAAATTGCCCCCCGCAGCCAAGGTGGATGAGGCCCACAGCTTCTCTCCCATGACCTGGACGACCGGATTGGTGGCGACCCTGGTGCTCCCGTTGGTGATCCTGCTGGTCGTGCATGGGGTTGTCAGTATTCCGTTGCAGGATGCACAGGGAGCCGTGATTTTCCTGTTCTTCGGTTGGGTCACGACGTCGCAAGCGATGTTCACGCTCTACCGGCTCCACACCGGTGCTTCGTGGACCATCTCGCTGACGATGCTCGGGGCGCTGGCGGTGATCGGCCTGACGTATCTCTGGGCCGGAGAGGCGTTTACCCATTTTCTGTATCCGGCTCACGATGCCGCAGCGAGTTTTATGCGCGCCGCCGAATGGAATCGTTCGTTATTTGATGCGGTGGTCGGTCTGGCGGTAGTGCTGATCCTGGCAGCCTGGGGCATGATTTACGGCAAGGCCAAAGGCGTGAAGCTGCTGATGCCAGCCTGGATGGATCAGTTACGCGCGCGGGCCTACGTGATGTTTCTGAACGGCCTCTATGTCGAGGATCTCGTTCGCATGGTCGGTCGAGCCGCGTTTCGCCGGTAGGTGGCTGGGGGCCGGATCGAAGGGAGTGACTGCATGGTACTGGAGCGACGCACTTTCACCGATGCCGAGCGGATGGAATTGCGCTCACACGTGGAGTTGGCGGGAGAGGCCATCGCCTCCTACTGGCCCATGCGGACGTTCATCCATCACAACCCTCTGCACGGACTGGAAGAGCTGCCGTTTGATCAAGCGGTAAAACGCGGGGAACAACTCCTCGGTGGCAAGGGGTATCTGCCTAGCGCGCTGTACCGCCGCTATCTGGCTGAGGGACGCATTCGTCCGGAAGATCTGACGCAGGTATTGGCACCGATTGCCGGAGACAGACAGGTCACGTTTGCCGGACGCCCGGTCTCCCACCTCGACGTTCTGAGGCTATCCATGATGCACGGCCTCGACGATCCGGCCCTTGCCCCGAAGACCTCCGATCAGGCGATCGAGCAGCTTGTGGAGTGGCTCACGCCATCGGTCGGCGGGACCAGGGCTATCCAGGCGGAATCGCTCCTTCCTTGGGAACCGCTCCATCTCTGCTCGCAGGAGACACTGTCGACCTGGTGCGATCGTACCCTGGGCACATCGATCGTGTCGGATATCAACGAGCAAATGATCAAGTGGTGCGGGGTGTTCCTGGACGAAGGGGAAGCCTCCTGGGTCATGCCGGAGCGGCAGCATACGTTTTATCGCTCCTGGAAACGATTGGCTCGATTCGACGCCGGCCTCCGCCTGCTGGGTGTCAGGGATGCCGCGCACAAGATCGATGCGATGGATGATCGGCCTGAAGAGGCGGTCCTGCATAGCCTAGCCGTGATGGGCATTCCCAAGCCAGCCTGGGAAGCCTATTTTGCGCTGCATCTTGCCGCGTTGCCTGGGTGGACCGGGTACATTAAGTGGCGATCGGAAGAACCGCATTATCCCTGGCAGACACGGTATCCCATCGATCTCGTCAAGTATCTGGCCGTGCGGTTATTTTACGAACGTGAGTTTGTCGATCTGCAGTGCCGGCAGCAGTTGGGGATCGCCGGGCAGGTTGACGCGATCCGTGGCTACATCGAACAGGCGCCCTATGGCCACTGGCTACGGCGCCAGTTGGCGGGCGGGGGATTCTCGGCATCGGTGGGTGGTGACGTGCGGGCCTGGATGCGAGATCATTCCAAGGCCACGCAAGAGGATTGGAATCGCTTCGGGCAGCAGATACACGAGCAGACAGCCGGGGTGCGTGGAGCCGGCATGATCCAGCGCGACGCGAGACGGTTATCCGCGCTTGCCGGTGCGATGGGTGTTGATCTTACGCTGGTGACCCAGACAACGCCCTCAGACGTGCTGACGGTTCTGAATTGGCTGGATGGGTTTCCGGCCGGACAGCAGAGCCAACGCTGGTTGCAGGCATTCGAAACACGACAACGCCTGGATGTGGTCGGGCAGTTGAGCGGGGTGGCCAGGCAACTGCGCGACAGTGACGGCCGCACCGCGACGAGTACTCCGGCACGTCCGCTTTCGCAGATGGTCTTCTGCATCGATGTGCGATCGGAAGTATTCCGCCGACACCTCGAACAGCTCGGCGGATATGAGACGCTGGGAGTGGCCGGGTTTTTCGGCATCCCGGTCAAGTATCAAGCGTTCGGTGAAGAGCTTCCGGTAACGCATGCGCCGGTGCTGCTAAAACCCAAGAATCATATTCGCGAAATTCCGCGAAGCTACCACGGGACGGCGGCGAGTCGGCATCGGCTGTTCGCCAAACTGAGTCACGCCGGTCACCATCTGCTCCACGATCTCAAAGAAAACGTGATTACGCCCTATGTCATGGTGGAAGCCCTGGGATGGTTTTTCAGCGTGCCATTCTTCGGGAAAACGCTCTTTCCCCTCTGGTATCACCGCCTCACGTCCTGGCTGAAGGGACTGTGGCTGCCGCCCTTGGCGACGACCCTGACCATCGACAAATTGAGTCGGGAAGAGGCGGAGGAAATGGTCGCGGTCGAGCAGCGCGCCGCCATTCGCGCCGCACTGCGACAGGAGTTTCCCCATCTGGGTTCCGCGATCACGCCTGCCCTGATCGACAACATCCGGCACGGCGCCATGGAAAATCAGAATGAGCAGGGCAATCGGGAGGTGGCTGAGACCTTGGGCGTGACTGCCGCGCACGTGGAGTCTTTGTACGAACGGTTCCGGCGTGAGTACACGCTGACGCCGCGCGGCCTGTCTTCCCGTCTGCAACGCATTACCCAACATGGGTTTTCCGTGACTGAGCAAGCCTATGGGGTAGAGGCCGCACTTCGTCTGATGGGATTCACGTCGGGGTTTGCCCGGTTGGTCGTGATGTGTTCGCACGGGAGCTCTTCGGACAACAATCCGTACGAATCGGCGCTGGATTGCGGTGCCTGCGGAGGCAATAGCGGCCTTCCTAATGCGCGCGCGTTTGCATCGATGGCGAACAATCAGGCCGTACGCAAAGTCTTGGAGTCCCGCGGAATCAAGATTCCAAGCGACACGCATTTTGTGGCTGCGCAGCACGACACGACCAGAAATGATGTCCGCATCGTCGACTTGGAAGACGTGCCGCCGACACATCGCAAGGATCTGGTGCGGTTGCTGGAGGATCTTCGGGAAGCGGGCGAACAGGCGGCCCAGGAGCGCGGCCTGGCGCTGGAAGGAACCGGTGTGCCGGCGAAGCAGAAGGATCCTCTCGTCAGGGCCAGTCGGCGCAGTGTCGACTGGGCGCAAGTGCGTCCTGAGTGGGGGCTGTCAAAAAACAATCTGCTCATCATTGGACGAAGAGACCTCACGCGCCCCTTGAATCTCCAGGGGCGGTCGTTCCTGCATTCCTATGACTATCGACAAGACGACTCGGGAAAACTCCTCGAAGCCATCATGACCGCGCCGCTCATCGTGGCCCAGTGGATCAACATGGAGCACTATTTCTCGACCGTTGACAATGAAGTCTACGGCAGCGGGAGCAAGGTGTATCACAACATCGTCGGGCGGGTCGGGGTCATGAGTGGAGCGAGCAGCGATCTGCGGCTCGGACTTCCCGCGCAGACCGTGTTGGATGGACCGGTTCCCTATCACGAACCCATGCGACTGCTCGCGGTCATTGAAGCTCCGAGAGGACGTGTGGAAGCGGTGATCGCCACCCACCCGAGCTTGGAACGGCTGTTCCACAATGAGTGGGTGTCGCTGGTGGTCTGCGAGCCGAACGAAGCCGTCTTCTATCATTACGACATCATGAAGGGGTGGCAGGTAGTCGCCCAGGATCCAGGCCGGCAGCCGGCTCGATCCGGAGCGGTACATGGTCAAGTGCAGTCAGAGGTGGAGCCGAGTTGCGAAACCGGCAAGGTCGCGGAGCCTGTGTATCTGGAACAGGATTCAGCAACATCGCGGCCGTAACCGCTGACCGTGAGCGTGGAGATTCAAGGTAAGACCGCAGATCTGATCCGAAGGGAGGAAGGGGACGGAGTATGTTGACGCTGCATCCGATGAAGGAAATTCGCATCGTAATTGAAGGGGAGCATTTGAAGATCGTGACCAGCCTGCTCGATCGGGTCGGCGCCACCGGGTATACGATCATTAACAACGTCTCGGGGAAGGGGCATCACGGCTTCCATGAAGGACACTTGCTGTTCGATGACACGAGCAGCCAGGTGATCGTGTTCACGGTTGTGCCTGAGGAACGCATTGAGCCGATCCTGGCGGGATTGGGGCCAGTGTTCCACAAACATTCCGGGGCGATGTTCGTGAGCGATGTTTCGGTGACTCGTCGGGATCATTTCGTCGTTCGATAGGCGTGGACGCGCCGCTCGGCCTCTCGACGAGCCAGGGCCTGCTCGGTATACTGGCCTGGCACGCATGGGCGTGCCGATTGATCGCCTGACATGAGGCACGAGCACGACACGGATGGCTTCCTCCCGCACCCGCTCCAAAACCTCCCGACCTGTGCCGTCTGAGGTCGCTGCCGCCGAAGTATTGGCCTGGCTCAGCGACTGCATCCACGGTGGACTCTGCTTCGTCTGCAAGGGCCTTCTCATTTTCGAAAATTCTCAATTTGCAGAATTGGTGGAATGTGTCTCGCCCAAGACGGACGGGCAGGGGCCCACGCTGCGGAAGCGGCTGCTCGATGACGCCATCGCCTGGAACGAACGGGATCTGGGCGCGCGCAAGAGCGTGGAGTATCACTTGGCTGCTCCGGACGGGCAACCGCTTCACTACGCCTGCCGCTTCAATGTCGTGCCATATCGGGGGGAACGCGGCGTGCTGATGGTCCTGGAGGATGTCACGGAGCGCGTGAGGCTGGCGCAGGATGCGGCACAGGTGGCACGGTTCCAATCGGTGTTGGCGCGCGTCGGAACCCGCGGGGTGAGCGGCGTGTCTGCCCAGGAGTTGATGAATGAGGCGGTCAAGGAAACGGCGGCGGCCTTGGACGTCGAGCTCTGCAAGATTCTGGTGCCTCGTGAGCCGGATGGACATTTGTACATCATGGCGGGGAGCGGGTTGCGGGATGAACTCATTGGAAAATTGACGATCGAAGGCGGGACCCACTCGCAGGCCGGGTATGCGATTCGGGAGCGCATTCCGGTCGTGGTGGAGGATCTTCGCAGGGAAACGCGGTTTTCGGCGTCCAAACTGCTGACCGAACATGGAGCCGTGGCCGGCATGTGCGTGCCGATGCTGGTCGAGGATCGGGTCTATGGGGTCATGACGGCCCATTCCAAGCGTGTGCGCCGGTTCACGCAGCAGGAACAGGAGTTTCTCTCCGCGATGGCCAATACCGTCGGTACGGTGTTAGAGCGGCGCCGTCATGAAGAGACGCAGATGGATTTTTATCATCGCCTGTTCTTGTCTGCGCAGGACGGCGTCATGATGACGGATACGACCGGGAAGATCCTGGACTGGAATCCTGCCATGGAGCGCATGACCGGATGGACGCGCGAGGAGGCCCTGGGCCAGCGGCCGGTGATTCTGAAATCGGGCAAACATGCGCCCGAGTTTTACGAGCGCTTGTGGCAGTCGATCCGGGCTGGCCATCCTTTTGTCGAACGGTTTGTGAATCGCCGCAAGGACGGCTCCGAGTTTTTGGTCTGGGAAAGTGTTAGCCCAGTCAAGGCCTCGGACGGCACGACGCAATACTTCATGGCGATTCTGACTGATCTCAGTGAACGGGAACAGATGTTGGAAGCCTTGCGCCACACGGAACAGGTCAAACTGGTTGGTCAGTTGGCCGGCGGAATTCTGCACGAGGTGCGGAACCCACTCATTGGCCTGGGAAGCCTGGCAACCCATCTGGCCGAACAGACCTCGCTTCCCCAGGAGGCTCGTGACCGTTGCCGGCTGATAGCGAGGGAGGCGGCGCGTATCGATGAACTCCTCGAGTCTCATCTCGGTCAGTTACGGCCACGGCCCTTCGATATCGCCGCCTGTGAGCTGGCGTCAGTATTGGAGGATACGCTCACGCTGCTTCGCCCGAATTTGATGAAGAATCAAATTGTCGTCCGAACGTCGGTTGCCACCGACCTCCCGCCTGTCGAAGCGTCCAGAGCTCACATTCTGCAGGTCTGCCTCAATATCGTTATGAATGCTATCGATGCGATGCCGGGTGGCGGTCATGTCCATGCGACACTTGCCCCTGAAGTTCGGCGGGTTCCCGGCGTGTTGATGCGGATTGCCGACGAGGGCAAGGGAATCACGGAGGAGAGTTTGAAGCACATCTACGAACCGTTTTTCACGAACGGCAAGGCAAAGGGCGTCGGGCTCGGATTGACCATCACCAGGGACATTGTGGAACGCCATCACGGGCAGCTCGTGATTGAAAGTCCGCCGGGGCAGGGGGCAGTGGTCGAGGTGTGGCTCCCGGTCAGGCATGAAGCGTAATGAGGAATCGAGACGATGACGGACGCGAGACCATTGATCGGGGCCCCGCACCTCGAATGCGGGGTGTTGTAGCATGACCTGGCAGTTGTTGCTGTTGGAGGATGAAGCGTCGGTTCGCGAGGCGTTCGCCTTGCGGCTACGCGACCAGGGGTACGTGGTGCAAACGGCTGGATCGGGCGAGGAGGCGTTGAGTCTCCTCCGGACCTTTGAGCCGGATGTCCTCGTGGTCGACCTCGTGATGCCGAATCTCTCGGGCCTCGATGTTTTGACTCGTGTGAAACAGCTCTTGCCGGGGCTTCCCGTCATTGTGTTGACCGCAAGGGGGACCGTGAAAGATGCCGTGGAGGCCATGCGGTTGGGTGCGTTTGATTTCGTGGCCAAAAGCATCGACATGGACGATCTGCTCCATACGCTCAGACGTGCCACCGACTTCCTGACACTCCAGCGGCAGGTGCAACTGCACAGCGGCCAGGATGCCGTGCGGTATGCGTTAGATCGGGTGATCGCTCGAAGCCCTGTCACGAAACAGTTCCTTGCCCAATTGGAGGAACTGATCAAGAACGACCGGGTGACGGTGTTGCTGCAGGGCGAAACGGGAACCGGTAAGCAGTACATGGGGCGCGTCATTCACTACAATAGCGTGCGTGCGGCAAAACCCTGTGTCGAGGTGGACTGTCCGTCGATCCCACAGGAGCTGTTCGAAAGCGAACTGTTCGGGCATGAAAAGGGATCATTTACCGGGGCCACAGGCAGGAAATGCGGCCTGTTGGAAATGGCCGAGGGCGGGACCATCTTTTTCGATGAAATCGGCGATCTGCCGATGACGTTGCAGGCCAAGCTGCTCCGAGTGTTGGAGGAGCGCACGATCCGACGTGTCGGCGGAGCGGCCAACATTCCTATCGATGTGCGGGTCATGGCGGCGACCAATCGAAACCTCAAGGAGGCTGTGGCCAAGGGGGAGTTCCGGGAAGACTTGTACTTTCGATTGAATGTGGTGACGCTCACGGTCCCGCCGCTTCGAGATCGCAGGGAGGACATTATTCCGCTCGCAGAGCAGTTTCTCACGCGATCAGCCCTGGCTCTCAGAAAGCCGGTGCGGACCTTGGGCGTCAGCGCGCAAGACCTGCTGCGAGACTATCCGCTTCCCGGCAACGTGCGGGAACTGAGTAACCTGATTGAGCGAGCCGTGCTCTTCTGCGGAGGGACGACGCTCGAGGCTGCGAATTTTCCAGCGGATGTGCAGCAGGCAGCCACGCCTTCCATACAGCAACAACCGCCTGTGCCGGCATCGGGTGAGGGACTGCCGGACCCGTTGCAGGTTCACATTAGCTTTCAGGTAGGAACGCAATCCCTGGCCGATCTGGAGGACCGGATCATTCAGGAAGTGCTGGTACGGTCGGGAGGCAACAAGACCCTGGCGGCCAAGCACTTGGGCGTCACCCGTTGGATGCTCGATCGTCGTCGAAAACCCCGGTCTACAGCCGAGTAGGCCACTACGAATGGGCGTTCTGTCTGCCCATGCACTGTGACCTGTGAGTGCCGGCGCACGATGCTGTGTGCGTCCGCGCGCATATACACTTCTTCTCCCATGACGTCCTAGCCGCCGGCGCCCCTCAGCCTGAGTACACCGCCACGTTTTCCGTGCAAATCGTCGTATCCCGACCGTCCTCTGCCAGTGTTGAGGCTGGACCGGCCTTTGCACATGCTCTGGTTGTCAGTGCTGTGTGTGCACTTCCGCACCACCGGTCACACAACGGAGCGAGTATGAATTGTCTACGATGCAATAGTCCGATGTATCAGGAACTCTATGATCACCTTCAGGAGACACAGGGGCAGCAATTCCACGCGATGCATTGTCTCATGTGTGGCGATATTGTCGACCCCGTCATTCTCAAGCACCGCCGGGAACGGGTGGAGCCGCTGGGCGACCGGGCCAGGCTTGCCGTGGTGACGTCCGTCTAAGCAATTCCAAAGGATCGTTGATGGCGCAGGCTCGAAGCACAGCAGATCTCGAATATGCCGTCATGCTGGCCATTCTGAACTTTCATACAGAGTTCATGAAATCCAGCTATGCGCATGTGCAGGTTCAATTGTCGGAAGACATCATCAACGTCACCTTGACCAGACTTGGCACGGTACCCGCCGAATCACGGTTGGCTCAATCGGAGGAGGGGCGAGCGCTTCTGCGGCAGGTGCATGAAGCGCTCTTCACCTCATGCCAGGAAGTGCTCACTCAACGAATTGAATCGGTCGTCGAGCGGAAGGTACGGACCATGGTAACAAGCCTGGATCCGGTGTCAGGAAGAAGCAGCATCGCGATCAACCTTCAGAAAACGCCCATTCAATCTGCCCATCCCGGAATCCCTACGCCCAGAGAGAGACTCGATTCGACTCACCGAAACGGCTGAGGGGAAGCTACCTTCGCTGCTTGGTCCCTCCGTGTTTCACCGACGCTTCAGGCCTCGCCGCTCATTCAGCCCACAGATCGCGTGCAGTCAATGGCTCCGGGGAGAATCAGCCGGCACGTGTAGCCCTCTCTGAATGTCGTGCCTCAACCGGTGAACCCACATTCGCATCGCTCCCGGTAGGGAAGTCAGCGGAGTAGGCCGACCGCATTGACGCGTCGGCGTGCGCCTTGCCGTCGATACTCTTCCAGCTCACCAGGCCTTCTCGTGCGATTTTCCGCGATGAGGTCATCGACAATGTCTCCGCAGGCAAAGCAGCGCCACGCCTCGACGTCGTGCGGCGAGTGCCCGCCTCCCGAATCCTGCAAACCGATCGGAAACATCAAATTCTCACAACGTTGACAGCGCATGGTGCTACCTCCCGCTCATTGGTGTTCTCGCACAGGCTTCCAAAACCCTAAACAGGTCCGGGGTGCCCGTGTACTAGGAGGCTCCCTGGTTTGTCCTGACTGTAGTCGTCGGATCGGCTGCTCCGTCCAGGGGTCTACCTAGTGGGTTCAGGGCGAGGGCAGGCCTACAGTCAACTCTCACGAAGAGCGGACAGGAGGTGGTGCTCATGCGGGATCGAAAGGCGACGGTAGGGCTCGTAGGACTGGCGCTGGTGGCTGCGACCGTGATTGCCCCGTGGATACTTGTCCACGCCGAGCGACCTGCGGATCAGGAGCCCAAGCACAGCGATGCAGCAATCGAACGGAAGAAGGAAAAGGGTTTCTCCGGAGTTGATTTCTCCTATGACCTCTTTGGCGGTCCGCCGGGTCAATCCGCCGTCCGATCGGCAGATGAGGCGATGGCGAAGGATCGAGAGGAGAAGTCGAAGGTCATGGCAGCGCAAGCCAAGCGATTGCAGGATCGCTATCGGCTCGACTGCAACACGAGTGCCTCCGCCAGGATGACAAAGGGAAAGCCCCAGCCTATCGGCCCGACCGTGAAATTACATGATGGCGTGACGTGGGAGGCGCTTGCCCGCATGGACGCGGAGGACATTCGCAACCGTCAGGCGTTTCCGCTCGGATTCATGCGGCTGCCGCATGTGAAGCATGACGTCGGGGGGATGGTGTTTCCGCAAGAGCAGATCCGGCAATTCCCTCGCCTGGAACGATTTGACGTGGAGTTTGATCTTCCAGCCTGTCTTCTTCCTGAGTTTCCACCCCCGATCTTTCTGACGACGCATCCCGAATTGGGGGATGTCTCGCAAGGCGAAGTTCTGAGTGCCGAGAATTTCGACCGGATCTTTCGTGGTCTCATCACGCCTGTACAGTTGGACGGTCTACGGATGTTGGTGACGCAGTTTCCCCAGGAAGAATTTAATCTGACCGGGGATCGCAAATCGCCCAAGCCCAGCCTGGGTGTGGCTTGTCTGGATTGTCACGTCAACTTCCACACGACGGGGCAATTTCATCTCAATCCGGATACGCGCCCGCAACGCGACCGATTGCGTCTCGACACCGTCAGCCTCCGCGGGATGTTCAATCAGCACATCCATGGATCAAAACGAAGCTTACGATCCATTGAAGACTTCACGGAGTTCGAGCAACGGACGGCCTATTTCAACGGTGATCACATTCGGGCGGCCAAGAAGGGAATGAACGTGATCGATCGCCTGCAGGTGGCGCATATGGCGCAGATTCAAAACATGATCGATTTTCCTCCTGCTCCGAAGCTTGACCCGATGACAGGACGATTGGATCGTTCCCGGGCCGATCGGCAGGAAATTGCCGGCGAGGATCTGTTTTTCGGCAAGGCGCGTTGTGCCCAGTGTCATCAACCGCCGGCCTATACCGATCACATGATGCACGACCTGTTTTTGGAGCGATTCGGCGCGGAGGCCGATGGCCCGATCAAGACGTTCGTGCTGAGAGGCATCAAGGATTCACCTCCGTACCTCCATGACGGGCGATTGCCCACCCTGGAGGACAGCGTCGAGTTCTTCAATGTCATTGGCGGCTTGAGGCTCAATGCGGATGAAAAGTCAGCCCTGGTGGCATTCCTGCGAGCATTGTAAGCAGGTGCAGGCTCGGCAGGGGAGCGATTCCAGCAGCAGGGTTCGTGTGCAATCCCGGCGCAAGCGGCTGGGACTGAGGAGATGCCATGGCACAGTATGACGTGACCCGTCAGCCCAATGTGTTAGCCCTGATCTTGGCTGGCGGCAAAGGGGAACGGCTGATGCCGCTTACCGAGGTCCGTAGCAAGCCCGCCGTGCCGTTCGGGGGGACCTACCGCCTCATCGATTTCGTCCTGAGTAATTTCTACAACTCCGGGATCACCGCAATGCATGTGATGGTCCAGTATCGCTCGCAGTCCCTAATCGAGCATCTCCGCCGTGCCTGGCGAATCGGTGATGGCGAGGGGCAGTTCGTGACGGTCGTGCCGCCCCAAATGAATGGACGCCCGACCTGGTATGAGGGCACGGCCGACGCCGTCTATCAAAACCTCAATCTGATTCACGATGCCTCGCCCGATGTCGTTGCCGTGTTTGGTGCCGATCATATCTATCGGATGGACATTCGCCACATGCTTCGGTTTCATCTGGAGCGGCAGGCGGATGTGTCGGTCGCCGCGCTGCCGATGCCTCTGGCCTCCGCGAGGGAGTTCGGTGTGATCGAGGTCGATCGCAACGATCGAATCGTCGGATTCGAAGAAAAACCGGCCCACCCCAAAGCGATGCCGACGCGTCCCGACCGTGCCTTCTCGTCCATGGGGAACTATCTCTTCAGTACGGATGTGCTGCTGAAGGCGCTCAGTGATGATGCGGCGAGAGAGGGGACGCACGATTTCGGGCGGGACATTTTGCCACGCCTGCTTCGGGAAGAGCGGGTGATGGCCTATAACTTTCGCGACCATGACCTTCCCGGGCTCAACTACTATGAAGAACCTGCCTATTGGCGCGATGTGGGCACAATCCCCGCCTACTGGCAGGCCAACATGGACCTTCTGGGTGACACTCCGCTCAATGATCTCCGGAATCCGGAATGGCCGATCCGCGGAGAATCCTCACGAGGGCTGCCCGCTAGCCTGGTCAATTGTTATGTGGATCATGCCCTGATCGGAGAGGGGAGCCGGGTCATCGAAGCGGACATCAGGCGCTGCGTGATCGGTCGTCATGTGCGAATTGAGCCGGGGGCACAGGTCGAAGACTCCGTGATCTTGGATCATACGTCCATCGGCGCGAAGGCAAGGTTGCGTCGCGTCGTGATTGATCGGGGCAACGCCATTCCCGCCGGTGCCGTGGTAGGTCACGAAGAGGCATCCGCGGGATCACGCTCGAGCCGTATCTCATCGGGGCTCACCGTATTGCCCAAGGCCGTTCTCCCACAGGATCTGTCCAAACAGCGAATGTCCTCGACCTGACCATTCGGACGAAGGCCTGTCGCCATGCCGCCCATCCCTGTTGCCACGTACCGCCTGCAGTTCAACCATCACTTTACCTTTCGCGAGGCCACTCGCCTCATTCCATACCTGCATGCGCTCGGTATCACCGATTGTTATGCCTCATCGCTCCTCAAAGCCGTACCTGGCAGCCTGCACGGGTACGATCTGGTCGATCCCGGGGCGTTGAATCCGGAGCTGGGCACCCAGGAGGATTTTGCGGCATTCACCGGAGCGCTCAAGACCTACGGGATGGGATTGCTGCTGGATGTGGTCCCGAACCACATGGGTATTCTCAGTTCGGAGAACCGCTGGTGGTGGGATGTGTTGGAGAATGGCCCGGGCTCGCAGTATGCCTCCGCGTTTGACGTGGATTGGACACCGCTCAAGCGCGAACTGACGCACAAAGTCCTGCTGCCGATCCTCGGGGAGCAGTACGGCACAGCTCTCGAGCATCAGGACATTCGACTTGCGTATGCGGATGGCGGATTTGTGGTGATGTATTTCCACCATCGTCTGCCTGTTGCCCCGGCGTCCTGGGCTCGAATCCTCTTAAGTCAGATCGACGCGCTGGTGGGGGTTTTACAGGAACAGCATCCGGCCGTTCAGGAGTTGCGGAGTATCGTCACGGCATTGCGGCATCTGCCCTCTGGCCATGAGCGATCCCCTGAAACTATTGCGGAGCGCGAGCGAGAGACGCAGCTGGCGAGGCGTCGATTGGCGGCGTTAATGGCAGACTGTCCGGAGGTACGCGACCATGTGTTGACCACGGTCGAACGCTATAACGGAACGAAAGACCGCTCAGAAAGTTTTGACCAGCTGGATGCACTGTTGAACGAGCAACACTACAGACTGGCCTCCTGGCGTGTGGCCTCGGAAGAAATCAACTACCGGCGGTTTTTTGATATCAACGAACTTGCGGCGATTCGGACCGAAGATCCTGGAATTTTCGCGGAGTCGCATGCGCTGATTTTTCGGCTCTTGAAAGAAGGTGTGGCCACCGGCCTTCGGATCGATCACGTCGATGGACTGTACGATCCGGAGCACTATCTCAGACAGTTACAAGACTGGGCGGCGGCCGAGTTGCCGTCGCAAGGTGGGGACGGTCGTCCCTCCCTCTTTCTCGTCGTCGAAAAAATTCTTGAGCCGGGCGAGCAGTTGCCGCGTAGTTGGCCGGTGGCCGGCACCACCGGGTATGACTTTCTGAATCTGGTCAATGGACTGTTCGTGCGCACGGACCATGCCAAAGCCATGGAGACCATGTATCGGACGCTGACCGCGCAACGGCTGCCGTACGAGGAGTTGGTGTACCGGTCGAAACGGCTCATTATGCGAGCCTCGATGTCCAGCGAGCTCAACGTGCTCGGGCATGAGTTGAATCGCTTGTCGGAACAAGACCGGCACTATCGGGACTTTACGCTGAATAGCCTGACCCATGTGGTGCGTGAAATCATTGCCTGTTTTCCGGTCTATCGATCCTATGTCACGGGGGAGCGTGACGAGGTCCTGGATCGTGATCGCCGATTCATCCACCAGGCCGTGGCCCGCGCCGTGCAGCGCAATCCCGCGGTCAGCCGGGAGGTGTTTGAGTTCGTGCGGGACCTGTTGCTGGGCAGCCTCGCCCCGTCAAAGAATCTCACGAAGGAGGAGCGCCTCCGATTTGTCACCAGGTTTCAACAGATCACCGGTCCGGTGATGGCCAAGGGCGTTGAGGACACCGCCTGCTACATTTACAACCGACTGGTTTCCCTGAATGAAGTGGGAGGGGAGCCCGGGCGATTTGGCCGGTCGGTGGAAGAGTTTCACCAGGGGATACGAGATCGTTATGCGGGATGGCCTCACGCGTTATCGGCAACCTCCACCCACGACACGAAGCGCGGAGAGGATGTTCGTGCGAGGCTGAATGTCCTGTCGGAGATACCGGATCGGTGGCGGAAGGCTGTTGCGCGATGGATGCGGATGAACAAACGGTTTCGCACCGAATTGGAAGACGGGTCGGCGCCCGAACGAAATGTGGAGTATCTGCTGTATCAGACGTTGCTTGGTACGTGGCCCTTGGATTCATTGGATACCGGTCGATACGAGGAGTTCGTCAAACGAATTGAACGGTACATGATCAAGGCCGTTCGAGAAGCCAAGCTTCGGACCAGTTGGGTGAACAGTCATGGAGCCTATGAGGATGCCGTCACCCGATTTATCCGCGGTGTGTTGGAGCGTCGCCCTGACAATCCCTTTCTGGATGATTTTCTCGAGATGCACGAGATGGTCGCCAGATATGGCATGGTCAACAGCCTGTCGATGGTGGTGCTGAAGGTGGCGGCTCCGGGTGTTCCCGATTGTTACCAGGGAACGGAGTTATGGGAATTGACGCTGGTGGATCCTGACAATCGTGCCCCCGTCGATTTCGCAACTCGAGAGACCATGCTCGCAGAGTGTGAGCGGGTGGCGCAGTGCACGGGCGAGCAGCGCATAGCGTATCTGCGGGAGTTGTGCGACTCCTGGCAGGATGGGCGTATCAAGATGTTTGTCCTGCGTCAGGCGCTCCATCATCGACGATCACAGCCGGAACTCTATCTGCAAGGCGACTATGTGCCGCTGACTGCCCAGGGCCGCTGGCAGTTCCATGTGTGCACGTTCGCTCGCCTGCATCAGGATCAGGCGGTTGTGGTCATCGTCCCGCGTTTTCTCGCCGGCATAGAGGTACAACCGGAACATGGTCCAGCGTCAGGGACATGGTGGCAGGACACCGTTGTCACGGTTCCTTCGTGGAAACCTGGTTCGGTGTACCGGCATCTCTTGACCGGCGAACAATTCAAAACGACAGGTGATGGATCCCATCAGGTCCTGTCGGTTGGCACGGTACTGGCGCATTGCCCGGTGGCGGTCTTGATTCGCTCCGGGGACTAGTCTTGTACGCGCGGCTCTCGTCCTCGACCTCTTCTCTGTCAGGCGGGTTTCCACGTCGATCGATGACATCATCCTCTCCATCTTCTGCCCTGCTCTCCGTATCCTAACCCTGCCACGTAGATTTCTAGGGGCATTCCCAGCTGTTGTCGTCCTCTTGCAGCGGTATGAATGAGCGTAGGAGGCAGTCACGGCCTCATCGCGTCAATCCTGGAGACGATCCGCATCGTCTCCATCTTCATGAAGGAGGTTTGGGATGAGTATTCATACAAGTCGACGGCTGTTGTCCGCATCGACCATCGAGGGCATGCCGGTGCAAAACCAGTCCGGCGAGGATCTGGGCGAGATTCATGCACTGATGATCGATCTCGAGGGCGGACGGATTGCCTATGCCGTGTTGTCGTTCGGAGGATTTCTTGGACTCGGCGACAAACTCTTCGCCTTGCCCTGGGGCGCATTGACGATCTCTGCCGACGGAGAGTTCTTCATTCTCAATGTATCCAGGGAACAGCTTGAACAGGCTGAGGGGTTCGACAAAGACCATTGGCCGGACATGGCCGATGCCGCATGGGCTGACCGACTCCATGCCTACTATGGCTATAAGCCGTATTGGTGAGTGGAGGCTGTGAGTCTGTTGCCCGGAGGGTCTCCAGATGAACTTCAACCAAAGGAGCATGGTGATGAATAGACAGAGCGTTCTCTATGCAGGCACGATCGCGTTCTTACTGGCTGCTGCATCGCCGGGGTGGACTCAAGAGTCGCTCCCGGGTGAGAAGCCTGATTCCACAATGGGAAAAGGGGCAGGTACCGGCTCACCAACCGAGCCTCCTAAAATCGACAAGAAGACAGATTTGACCGGGGGGCAGCAGGGTGTGCCGGAGGGCTATGCCGATACACCGGTCCGCCAAGGCAAACTTGTGGAGGCGCGGGATAGTAAGTATGCCGATGCCTTGGTGCACAATGCACAGGGAGAGGCCATCGGAAAAATCAAGGAGCTTCTGAAAGATACACAGACGAATGAGATCGAATATGCGGTCTTTGTTCCCAATGACTCGAAGCGCCCGATTCCTCTTCGCTGGAGTCAATTTCAAACAAAGAACGATAAGCTGCAGCTAACGTTGAAAAAAGAGGATTACCAAAACGTGGTTCGGATGAACAGCAGTAAAGATCAATCCCCTGATCTGAAAGAGTACATGGATCAGATTAATCAAGTGCGCTCCGCGCCCACGACGCCTGGGACTTCCGGGATTCCCGGTCAAAAAGGTCCAGATGCCACCGGCTCGATGGGGGAAGAGAGTGTTGGGGGCGGCGGGATGAGCGGAACGAGTGGATTACCTCCGGGGAAAGCGCCGGGGTTCGAAGGGGGGCATCCCAGCAGCAAACAGTAAGTCAGCATGTCTTCGGTGGTGTGTCAACGGGCAGGCGCTCTCGCGAGTGCCTGCCCGTTCTGTTGAGTCTCCTGCGAAGCTAATGTTGCTCGGAGTATGCGAGCGGCGTACCCGCTAAGGTCTGCATCGCATCGACAGGCGGGCGCCCAAGCACTTGCTCATACACTTCCAGATATTCCCGTGCCATCCGCGTGATGGTGTGGCGCGACTCAAAAGTCTGCCTGCAGTCGCGCCTCGACAGCAACGGCACAAGATCCGGCGCGGCCAGCAATTCTTCGAAGGTCTGACAGATCACCCCGGTGACGCCTTGTTCGAGTACCTCCGGTATGCATCCCGATCCGTATGCGATCACCGGTGTTCCGCAGGCGAGTGATTCAATGACTTCGAAACAAAACGGGTCCGTCTTGTGGTACGGAGCGAGTAGCGCGAAGGCGTGGCCCAGCACATCATCCTTTTCAGAGTCGGTCAGCTCGCCGACGAGTTCGATGAGGGAATTGTCCAGCAGCGGTTCGATGACCGTCTGATAATACTCGACATGAGCCGGGTCGACCGTGGCGCCGATACGGAGTGGCATTCCGGTATGAAGTGCCAGCGCGATGGCCTGGTCGAGGCCGGTGTCCGGAACAATACGCCCTAGGAATGCGAAATACCGTCCCGGGTCGACATGGGGTGAGAAAAGATCGATGGGCAGTCCTGGCTGAATCGTCCTGTGCCAGTTTGCCCAAGCCAGTGGATCTCGTTGCGCATCGGATAAGGAGACGAGCGACATATCGGAAAATTTTCTGAAGACCGGTAGGAGTTCAGGGGGATCAAGGCGTGTATGCAGTGTGGAGAGCATGGGTGTGTTGGAGCGTCGAGCCAGAGGAAACGGACGGAATTCCAAATGCGAGTGAATCAGATCGAATGTCTGCGAAGTCGCGAAGGCTCGCTCCATGAGCGAGATAAGCGGCGCGTCACAATTGGAGATTTCCGGCGCGAGACGCATGGAATGAGGATAGGTGGCGACCAACCGGGCAGAGGTCACGGAATCGCCGCTGGCGAAGAGGGTGACCTCGTGCCCTTGGCGGACTAATTCTTCTGTGAGATAGGAAATGGTCTGTTCGGTTCGTCCACTGAGAACAGGAGGAATGCTTTCCCAGAGGGGGGCAAGTTGCGCAATTTTCATGGTCACTCCTTTGTGCAGACCGGGTGATGACGTGATGAACCCATCTTGCCGAGAAGCGGTGAGGCTGCCCAGAAGAAGACGTGGAGGTAGTGGGGTGATCTTAAGTGATCGTCGGGCGACCGCTCTACTAGGCGAGTCCCTAGCCTGTGCGTCAGGTGTAACGGTGGGTGTGAGGGCTGACCGGACGACTATCGCTTGATGGCACGGATGCCGATCAGAAGCTCATAGTCACGGTCGTAATGGTCAAGCTCGTCGCGGCGGAGTTCCGAGCTGATGAGACCTTGGAGACTGGCTGTCGCGGCTAACACATTGCCGTAGGTCGACACCGTGATGTCGTCAGGCCCGAAGACTTCTTCGAACAGCAGGCGGACAGACAGCGACGTGAATCGCCAATATTCCCCCCAGTTGTCCATGTCGTACCGCGCGATCTGGCTGATCCCCGGGACAACGACCAACACTACGCCATTGGGTTTCAAGATGCGGGCGATGGTGCGGAGGGCGGACCGCACGTCGTAAATGAACTGCAGGGTAAAGGTGAGAATAATGCACTCGAAACTGTTGGAGGGAATGTGCGGAGCGCGCGTGAGATCAGCCTGGATTGTCGAACCGGGAGAGCCGGCGTGCAGGTGGAGGACTTCAGAGTGGCTGACGCGGTCGTCGCCAAACTGCATTGTGTAGCGATTGTCACCAATTTCCAACACGTGTCCGCGAATATCAGCGCGATGAACCGGGAAGAAGTGCTGTTCCGTATAGTAGCGGTCGATCGGTTGACCGGCTTGCCACCCGAAATCACGCCGAATGGGGTGGGTGCGTCGCAATGAACGGCCCCACCGCCAATCCAAACCGAGCCCGTGTGGTTCTCCGAGGAACGTGACCCGTACCTGCTGGTAGAGGGTGTCTCCTAACACCCTGCGAGCAGTTTCTTTGAAGGGCCAGGCAACCCCGGAAATCAGTCGGGTACGGATGCTCATTGTTGTTCCTGGTACTGGTAGTTCACCGAGCTGCATTCTAGTAACTCTGCCAGTCATTGTCTTGTAGTTTTTACTAGTACGAAATCGACTTAATGAGAGGGCGGTACTGGCTTGGGGGTGCTGGGAGGTGCGCCGGGCGTAGATTTCTCCGGATTAATGGCCATGTGCGGATCCACTACTGGGGGAGGCACGATCGACTCGGGAGCCGGTGGTGGGAGATGTTCAGGTTGTTTGACGATCCCAGGATCGATTTTGGGGGGTGGGGGCGTGGAGGGCTGCTCGAGTTTCGGAGCAGGGACGGAAGGAGAGGGCGGGGACATCCCTGGCCCCGGCTCGGCAAGGGCCCAACTTCCCGATGCCACTTCTGTGAGGAATGCGACCAGCAGCAGTCGATGCATCAATCGTGTCACGATCATTCCTCCTTAGACGAGAACGCCACTGGAACTGCACATCAGCCCGCCTCGATCCAATGAGCCTGCCGCGTACGAAACAGGAGCCGGCGATCACACCTTCCGACGATGCCGAGGCGAGCGTCCGGGGACCACCTTTGCCACGGTGTGCTCAACCGTCCCGATCACTTTCCCCAGCACCGTGCCGATCGCGAGACCGACCTGTCGTGCACTCTTTGGTGACGTGATCGGTGTGGTCTGGCGGCGCTGCTTTGGCTTTTGTTCTCCCGTCCGTTTCTTCGTTTGCTTGGAGGTCGAAACGGATGTCTTCCGGCTCTTGCGTGCAACCACGCGTGGAGTTGGATCGATGGGGTCGCCGGTCGTCCGCCGCTTGGATGTCGCCGGTTTTTTCCGATTCTGACTCTGGCTGCGCGTTGCTGATTTCATAAGGGCTCCCTGTGAAAGATGTGAGGCGGTGGGGTGCGAGTTACGAGCGTCTCAATGTTCAACCGCGGTCATGTCCAGCTAGTTGATACCTTATCGGGCTTTCGGCTCTCTCAATACTGGATAAGTTCCTAGTTTGTGATTGGTGAGTGGCTCCGGCTAGGGGTTTCACTAGGGGGCAGCGGGAGACAACTGTTCTATAAGGGGACAGCATCGAACAGTTACGTACGACACATATGAGAAAGCGAGGCCTGTGAGTTCATCAGTTCAGGTGCGTCGATTGGTCATCGTTGCAGTGTGCGCCCTGGTCACGGTGTGGGATGGCAACGGCATGTGGTGTGATCGGAATACGGGACAGGCCTGGGGGGAGGAGCCGACACCGATTGCTGGAGAGGAATTTCGCACGACCCTCTTCGGCGAGGAGATCTATGTCCCGCCTCGCGATCGCCGAGAAGTCACCGCGATCAGCTTTGGTATTCAGGCGATTCCGAATGGGCCGAGTCAGATGGAGGTGCTGCCGTTCGGAGCGCTCTATCTCTGGAGAAATTGGGATGATGACAATCGCCGGCTTCGCGGGACGTTTTCCGGTGCGGTGAACGACGTCGACTACACCATCGGCTTGCGAGACTATCCCAACTGGTCGCTGCTGTTTACGTGGGACAATTTTATCCTGCCGATGGGGCGATCTGAGTATGTGCAGGGTCAACGCCAGCGGGGCACAGAGTTGGAATGGAGCTATGCCTTTGCCGGTGCAGGCTTGGGGTATCGATTACCGGTGCATCCGTTTCGGCAGGACAGTGCCGTGAATATTTCCGTGACGTATGAGGCCGGGTATCGGTGGTTCAAAGGCACCGGGCATACGGCGTCGGACTACGGGGTCCCCAAAGATACCTATGAAGGGCGCATCCACTTTCGAATCCGCGCGGATGCGTTGAAGCGCAATCTGATGGAACTGCCGCATGAAGGGATCACCCTGGGTGGGGATGTGTTGCATGGCCATCGGGCCAAGTGGGATCAGTGGGGCGGCGCGCCATTCGACACGCCCGACTTCAAAAAAGAACGGACCTATATCCAGGCGAGTGCCTACGCCTTGATGGCGACGGGACTGCCGTTCATTGAGAGCGAGAAACATCGCCTCTTGACCAGCGTGCACGCAGGGATTGGGAAGGATTTGGATCGATTCTCCGCCTTCCGGCTTCCCGGACGGCCTACAGGGTATGAATGGGAGGCCATTTCGCTCCCGATGATCCACGGGGTGGCGTTCAACGAACTGTTCCCGACTCGCTATGCCGTGGCGAATCTCCAATATCGCTATGAAGCATTGTTTTTCCTCTATCCCTATCTTGAAGCGACATGGGGACTCGTTGAACGCCCCGTGTTCACCTCGGCGACGGCCGTGAAGCAAATCACGGATTCGATGCCCGCCTTGGGAGGAGGGTTGGTCACCGGGGCACCGTGGAAATCACAGATTGAGCTAAACTACACGTATAACTTTGGCATTTACCGTGATCCTGGCGGTGCCCCTCCGACGAAAGGAGGCCATGGCCTCATCGTGTTCTGGTCCAAACAACTGTAAGGCGAGTAGCCCTCTCGCTATCACCTCGAGACGGTGGTAGGATTTTTCATCGCCTTTCACAATGTCTCTCTCTAGCCCCGGAGCAATGCCATGAAACCCAGAGTCTTGATTGCTGATGACCATACCCTCGTGGCGGAAGGTATCGAACGACTGCTGGAGCGCGAGTGTGATTTGTGCGGACGGGTGGCGGATGGACGGGCCCTGGTGCAGGCCGTCGAACGCGAGAAGCCGGATATTGCGCTCGTGGACATTGCGCTGCCGCTTCTCAACGGCTTGGATGCCTGCCGCCAAATCAAAAAAACCGCCCCTGACGTGAAGCTGCTCGTGCTCACCATGCATGGCGAACAATACTTCGTCACGGAGGCGTTTCGAGCGGGTGTGTCGGGGTATGTTCTGAAGCAATCGGTGGCGGAGGAACTGGTCTTTGCGATCAGGGAAGTTCTGAAGGGGCGCATGTACGTATCGCCGAGTGTCGCGGAGAATTTGGTGGAGCAGGCGCTCCACCCGTCTGCCGAGCAGCCTTCCGCTGAGGCCGCCACACATGATGGGCTGAGCGTGCGTCAGCGAGAGGTGTTGCAGTTGATCGCGGAAGGGCAATCCACGAAGGAGATCGCGTCAACGCTGAATGTCTCCATCAAGACCGTGGAGTTCCACAAGACGCGTATCATGAAGCAGCTGGGGGTCCACAGCACCGCCGAATTGACCAAACACGCCATTGCGATCGGTCTGATTGTCATGCCGCAGCAGCCAACGGTCCCCGAAACCCGGGTGTAAGGATTACGGCTGCGGTTCGTCGAGCGTTGTGAGTCCTTGCGAGAGTGCAAACCGTGTCAGCTCAGCCGTCGTGTGAATGCCCAGGCGACGCGTAATGTTGCCTTTGTGGAATTCCACAGCCTTCGCGGAAACCTTGAGTGCCGCCGCAATTTCTTTCGTCGAGCGGCCCTTGGTCAACAGTTGGAGAACTTCTTGCTGGCGCGGCGTCAGTTTCGACGAGAATCCCTCCGGCTTCACCCAGGGTGTCTCAATCGCATCCTGCACTTCCAGTGACAATTGCGGCGAAATGTAGCGCCGATTTTTGAGTGCCGCCGCGAGCGCCGAGAGGAGTTCCGTGGAGGCTGATTGCTTCAGCACATATCCCACCGCACCCAGGTCAAAGGCCTGCGAAATGTAGAAGGGTTCGCTCATCATCGTCACAAAAATCAGTTTGGCGTGGGGCACGGCGGATCGGAGTTGGCGTGTCACCTCCAGACCATTCATGTGCGGCATGGAAATGTCGAGCAGGATAATGTCGGGGGCGAGGGCCGGCGCAATGCGCAGGAGTTCCTCGCCGTTCAAAGCGGATCCGACCACCTGATAGTCCGGCTCCAACAATTGGCGGTACGCTTCCAGCACGATGCTATGGTCGTCCGCGATGACAAGTCGCGCTTTCGGCACAGAGCCCTCCTTCCTCCTCATCACTGCTGCTGTTCAGCATAGCAGGCTTCACCCAGCCAAGGACAGTCTGGGGGTGAGTCCTCTATGGAGCTGGTCTTATCTACCATGGCAATGAGCCGCGTGTTCCTAGGGAATCCCCTCATTTCCTCTGCCAGGGCAACGCCTAGTGGGACAGATCTCCCGCCCATGATAGCGTGAGGTGACGGTGCCGACTCATTCCACGCCTTGGAGGATCAGTATGAACACTCCCGATGTCTATCGCGTGAAATCCTATGACCTCTTCGGATTGGCAGGTATTTCAGATGACACGTTGACGATGCACTTTAGCCTCTATGAGGGCTATGTCAAAGCGGCCAACGCGCTGCGTGCCCAACTCGAGGAGCTCCGGCGAGGCGGCACGGTCGATCAAGAAGCCATGCCGGCCTATTCCGAACTGACCAGACGGTTGGGATTCGAATACAACGGCATGGTGCTCCATGAATACTATTTCGGGAATCTCCTGCGGGGTGGGGGAGAGCGTCCTGCACCGGACTCGACGTTCGGGCGTGCCATCGCGAGAACATTCGGCGACTTCGATCGCTGGCAGGCGGATTTTTGCAGCGTCGGGATGTTGCGGGGAGTGGGATGGGCGATCTGTAACGTCGACCCTTCCAGCGGGTTGGTGTCCAATCATTGGGTCACGCTCCATGAGCACGGCAACGTCGCTGGTTTTCAGCCGGTGCTGGTCATGGATGTGTGGGAACATGCCTATCTGCTGGACTACAAAGCCAACGAGCGCAAGCACTATATCGACTCATTTTTTCAGAACATTGCGTGGCATGCGGTGGAAGATCGCACGCAGGCCGCACTGTCCCCGGTAATGGCCCATCGCTAAAGGAGTCATACGATGAGACAGTGGATCTGTCTGAAACCATCCGATCCGTCGCCCCCCGATCCGACGCCGCTTCCGGATCCCACGCCTGGCCCTTTTCCCCCGGAACCCTTTCCTCCCCCCGTTCCTCCGCGGCCGACCAAGCCGCCTATTCCTCAGCTGAGGCAGGGGGGGCGCACCGCGCGACGCGCACCGGTAATGCCTTCGAGATGGCATGGGATGATACGAGGGAAGCAGCGATGGCAGCATGCCAGTAGATCAAGCCAGCAGGTTCCCGCGGTCCGGCTGAGAAGGAGGGAGTGTATGGATACGTCACACAAGGTTGAGCTCATCCGTCCGTGGATCGACCCGGAAGAACGGGTGACCGTCGACTTTCAGAACGAGCGAGGGTTGAACGGGGAGGTTATCGAATGTGACGGACAAACGGTGACCGTCCTGCTGGAGACGGCGTTTCCGCACTATCGTCAACATGTGACGCTGCCGTTGAGTATGGTCTCGATCGGAGAAGACAAGGGGCATTACACGAGAAATCCCGACAAGCCTCTGCAGTATGGCCGGCTCCGTCTCATGGTGGAGGAGGACAGACCTCAAGTCGTGTGATGATGTCATGGGGAGGAAAGACGATGACCAAGGCGCGCCATCGATCCGATCCGCGGGAACCGATCGTTTCGCCGGCACAACGTCCGGCTGTCGGGATCTATCTCGAGTCGACCCGCAGTGAGCAACTGAGCCTGCTACCGGGAGCGGTCCGGCAGGTGAAGGACGTGATGACCACACACGTGACAACCGCCACTCCACGAACCAGCCTCACGGAGGCGGCCGGCCTGATGAGGAAACTGGATGTGCCGGTGGTCATGGTCTATGACGGGGCATGTTTGAAGGGCATGTTGACGGAACGCGATATGGGGCTCAGTCCGCGCATACGCAACGCCTCGCCGAAAGCGGTCATCGAGCGCTTCATGCGCACCTCAATCCCGACGTGTTGTGAGGATGATTTGCTCATTGATGCCCTGGACGCCATGCATGCCGCCAAGCTGGACTGGCTCCCGGTGCTGGACCGGCAACAACGTTTACTCGGTGTCCTGTCGGCCTCTGCAGTCGGATCGTAGTCCCGACTAGGGCCCTGCGTGTGGAGGTCTAGGGACCTCCCTAGTCCTCTCTCGAGATCGCTTCGCCTACTGTGAACACAACAGCTCTTAGGCGCACCGGGACTCGTCACTGAAAAGAGGACTTATGCAGATTCCCTACGCATCCTCGATCCCCACCGGAGTCGTCCTGACTGTCACGACAGTGCTGGCGTTGGCGGTTGGGGTGCAATCCACACACGTATTCTCGAGACCCACCGTCTCTCGACAAGGAGACGAGCCCTTGGGCTGCGAATCAGCCTGGCCGCACCTCCGAACAGATTGCCGGTCCTGAGAATCGACGCCGCATCACTCTCATCATCGTTGCTGAAAGGAGCCGCTATGAGCCGTACAAAAGGTCAATCTTCATTTGCGCAGGACATCCAGGCCATGAGGGAACGCGCCCGTCAACACATCGAAGATGGGGCCCAGACATCCGACTATCGGGCTGACCGCGACACCGTGCTGCGGCTGCTGAACGAGGCTCTGGCGACAGAGATCGTCTGTGTCCTTCGGTACCGGCGACATTATTTCATGGCGCAAGGCATGAATGCGGACAGTGTCAAGGCGGAGTTCCTGGCTCATGCAGGTGAGGAGCAGGCGCACGCTGATCAACTGGCCGAGCGCATTGTGCAACTGGGGGGTGAGCCCAACCTGTCACCGTCCGGTCTGACGGAGCGCAGTCATAGCGAGTATGTGGAGGGGGATGATCTTGAGGAAATGATCAAGGAGGATCTGGTGGCCGAACGGATTGCGATCGAGAGCTATCGAGACATGATTGCCTTCGTCGGTAGTGACGATCCGACGACCAGGCGGCTGCTGGAGGAGATTCTCGCCAAGGAAGAGGAACATGCTGAGGATCTCGCCAGTCTCTTGAAGTAGACACAATCCACGAGCGGCGACGCGATCCGCGTTGCCGCTCGAACGAGCCAACAGGAGCGTGCATGAAGGTATGGCCAGGCCGACCCTATCCGCTGGGGGCAACGTGGGATGGAGAGGGGGTCAACTTCTCCCTCTTCTCCGAGAATGCGACGTCAGTGGAACTGTGTCTCTTTGATGGACCCGATGCTTCCAAGGAATCCCATCGGATTCGCGTGGAGGAACGGACGAATCAAACGTGGCACGTGTACCTGCCGGAGGGGCGCCCTGGCCTCCATTACGGCTTCCGCGTGGATGGCCCTTATGAGCCGCAGGCCGGGCACCGGTTTAATGCGGCAAAACTGCTGCTTGATCCCTACGCAAAGTCCATTGCGGACACCATTCGTCTCTCGGATCGCATGTTCGGATACCGGCTTGGTGATCCGGAAGCCGATCTGGTTCGTGATGAACGCGACAATGCGGAGGAAGTGCCGAAATGCGTCGTCGTGGATCAGGCCTTCAGCTGGGGCGGCGACCACCTGCTTCGTACACCCTGGTCAAAGACCGTGATCTATGAAGTTCACGTCAAGGGATTCACGGCCCGTCACCCGCAGGTACCGGAACATTTGCGAGGCACCTATGCCGGGTTGTCCACGCCGGCGGTCATTGAATATCTCCAGGGGCTCGGGGTGACGGCCGTCGAGCTCCTGCCGGTGCACCACGCAGTGCAGGATAAACATCTGACGGATCAAGGGCTGACGAACTACTGGGGGTACAACACCATCGGGTTTTTTGCTCCGGACATGCGGTATGCCGCCAGTCCTGTGCGCGGTCGGCATGTGCGCGAATTTAAAACGATGGTGAAAACCCTGCACAGCGCCGGCATCGAGGTGATTCTGGACGTGGTCTATAACCATACGGCCGAAGGCAACCATCTCGGGCCGACGCTGTCGTTTCGCGGCATCGACAATGCGGCCTACTACCGCCTGATGGCGGACGACCCGCGCTACTACATGGACTATACGGGGTGCGGAAACAGTCTGAACGTCCGGCACCCACGCACGTTGCAGTTGATCATGGACAGCCTCCGCTATTGGGTGTTGGACATGCATGTGGACGGGTTTCGATTCGACCTTGCCTCCACCTTAGCGAGGGAGCTCCATGAAGTAGACCGGTTGAGCGCCTTTTTTGACATTATCCACCAGGACCCCGTCCTGTCTCAGGTCAAGTTGATCGCGGAGCCCTGGGACCTCGGAGCCGGGGGATACCAGGTCGGCAACTTCCCGGTCGGGTGGGCCGAATGGAACGGCAAGTATCGGGATGCGGTTCGCCGCTACTGGAAGGGGGATGGCGGGCAAGTCGCTGAGCTGGCGTACCGCCTGTCCGGCAGCAGTGATCTGTACGAAACGAGCGGACGGCGCCCGTTCGCGAGTATCAACTTCATTACGGCCCATGATGGATTCAGCTTGCATGATCTGGTCTCGTACAACGAGAAGCACAACGAGGCCAACGGTGAGGGGAATCAAGACGGCCACAATGACAACCTGAGTTGGAACTGCGGGGCGGAAGGCCAGACCGATGATCCCGCCATTCTGGATCTGCGGCTGAGGCAGAAACGAAACATGTTAACCACCTTATTGCTCTCTCAGGGTGTACCGATGTTGTGCGGGGGGGATGAAAGCGGTCGGACCCAGCAGGGAAACAATAATGCCTATTGCCAGGACAATGAACTCAGCTGGCACGACTGGGACCTGACGCCGGAAGATCGTGTCCTCCTTGGATTTGTGCGGCAGTTAATCGCACTCCGTCAGCAGCATCCGGTCTTCCGTCGTCGCCGCTTCTTTCAGGGGCGGCAAATCCATGGATCGGAAATCAAAGACATCGTCTGGCTGCGTCCGGATGGACAAGAGATGGATGAAGCGGATTGGAGTCAAGGCTATCTGCGTGCCCTGGGCATTGTGCTGGCTGGCGATGCCATTGAGGAAACGGATGCTCGCGGCAATCGGATTGTCGACGATACGTTCCTCTTATTGCTGAATGCCCACCATGAGGCCATTCCTTTCGCATTGCCTTCATCCGAGGGACAGACTCACTGGCGTGTTGTCCTCAACACCCATGTGGGCGGCATCGCGCAGCCGGCGTCCTCCGTGAAACATGGCGAACCCTTCACGCTCGAACCTCGCTCCATGGCCCTGCTCTGCCGGTTGTCTGCCGCTTCTTCGTAACGTCTCGCCCCCCCCCGCGGCCTCTTCTGCTTCCCTAAAGTCTGTTCGATTGACGTGGTGGCATCCACCCAGAACCCATGGTCCGTTCACCGTGAGGCCATACGTAGTGCTTACCAGACGAGGGCGCGCGTCTCTGAAAACTAGGGATATGTCCAGGCGTGCTCAGGGGGCTTCGTTGGTATACGTGGATTATACACAGCGGGAGGCACGCATGAAGATCCGCAAGGCTGAGGGAGTCAAAGCCACGGTGATCGTCACAGTCGGGAACGATGGTCAGAACAGCACCACCGTCTTGTATCGAGGCGGAAAAACCGGCCTCGCATTTCGATCTTCAGCGCATCGGATCCTGCAGGAGGCCGGCCGAGCGCGTCGCGCGGCACATGCCACGCTCTCCGGGGCATTCGCATCCGCGGCGATACCATCACAACAGGGAGGTTCTCAATGAATACCGATCAATTCAAGGGGAAATGGGTGCAGTTCAAAGGAGAAGTGAAGAAGCAGTGGGGGAAGTTCACGGACGACGACCTCATGCAAATCGAAGGCGACTACGACAAATTTATCGGCCGGGTGCAGGAGCGGTATGGAGACAAGAAGGAAGACGTCGTGCGTTGGGCTGATGATTGGTATCGGCAGCAGGGTCAACCGAACCCCTCGCAGCGCGAGGCGCAACGTCCGCGATAACTCACGAAACGCCATGAACGAGTCCTCAAAAAAAGGAGTGCCGACGATGAAAAAAGTACTGGCGATTGCTCTGTTGTCCGGCCTGATGACGACCCCCGCTTGGGCATTGTTTGAAACCAACAAGCAGCTGGCCGCGACGGCCACGGTGACGTTGGAGGATGCGGTCAAACATGCACTGAAGGCGGTCCCCGGTAAGGCCGTGGAGGCTGAGATCGGGAAAGACGATGGCCGGACGGTCTATGAGGTGGAAATCATCGACAGCAACAACAAGACCCAGAAGGTCTATGTCGATGCGCAGAACGGGCATACCAAAATCGACCGGTGAGGAGTCGTCAGGCGGTCTTCCCGGACGGGGAGACCGCCGACGCTATGCCATTGTGAGGATCGCATCATGATAGTAGGACCAGGATTGCTGACGATGACGCTCATGGGTGTGGCCCTGACGGCGGGCATGACGCGGGCTGAGATCGGACCAGGTCAAGGCCGGATGTATGAGCAGATTCGTCCTGGTTCCCCAACGATCATCGTGAATCACGATCAACTGCAAGGGAAGTGGAAACAGTGCAAGGGCGAACTCAAGCAGCGGTGGGTCGATTTCACGGACGATGACCTGTTGGCCATCGAAGGAAGCGTCGACAAACTCGAAGGCAAGATTCAGGAACGGTATGGCGACCGCCGGGAAGAGGTCAAACGGTGGGTCGACGAGTGGTTCGATCGCCACGGTGCTCTTCCGCGGGAATCATAAATAAAGTTGGCACGGTACCGAACCATTCACAAGGAGTTCACATGATGAAACGACTGATCCTCCCGGTCATGATGACGCTGGGTTTTGGGTTGACCGCCTGGGGACTCGCCCTGCCGGGAGTTGCCACGGCGGCGGATGACAAAAACCTGTTTGAGCAGATCGATATCGGATTACTGTCCATCGGTGGACGAGCAACCTATGTCGATCCAAAAGACGGATCCAGTCGGTGGTTTGGAGGAGGGCAGGTTCGCCTACACCCCTCGCGATACCTGGCCTTCGAAGGGTCAGTTGACTATCGGCGCAACGACATCGGGGATACGCGCGTCCATTCCTATCCTGTGCAGGTATCCGCGCTGATTTATCCGCTCGGGACCACCAGGCTGGCTCCATTTCTGCTGGGGGGCGGTGGCTGGTACTACACCACGGTCAAGGGCCCGGGCGGATTTGATGACACGCAGAACCGATTCGGCGCCCACGCCGGCGGTGGATTGCAGTTCTTTTTCAATAAACATGTGTCGATCGACAGTACCTATCGATATATCTGGCTGGAGAAGATCGAGTCCAAAGACCAGAACATCGTGGACAAGAAGTTCCAGGACAACGGACACATGATCACGGTTGGCGTCAACTTCCATTTCTAGATGGCGCGACCTGTGCGACGAATCACAGAGGCGCAGTCACGTGGGGGGAATAGGGTGGGCTGCGTGAGCCAGAAATGCCGCTGGGTTGCCGCCTGGTTTCTCGCCGCGCTCATGGCCGGAGCGGCTGGCAACCCGGCGTATGCCGGCCAGGATGAATACATTGCCGGGTATGCGGCCTCTTTACTGGAGCATGAATTTCACCTTGCAGGAGCAGTCATTGAAGTCGAGAAGGGAACGGTGGCGGTGTATGCCCCGCGCCTAGGAGGAGAGGATCCTGAAAAGATCCTTTCCTCCCTCCGTGCCATTCCCGGAGTGATCGACGCACGAGTGTATTCGAGTAAGGAAGAGCCAGGGCAGGCAAGGCCCGATTCCATCCGAGTGGTGACGCCGGAAGCCCAGTCAAAGTTTCTTCCTCGTGGGCTGCTGGTGGAACCCTTACATGCGGATCCTCGTTGGCCTCACTTCGGGGCTGCCTATCATGCGCTTTCGAACGGACACGAATTTGCGAGTGCATTCGGTGAGTCGTTTTCGGTGTATCGAAACGCCGCCCCCTTCAAAGGAGAGTGGGAAGTCGGGATCCAGGCTGGTGTGTTTGGCGTATTCGATACCGAACAACGCTCGATCGACTTGATCAATGCGGATTACACCGTCGGCGTCGTTGCCAGCTATCGAGCGGATAAACTCTCAGGTTTTGTGCGGATCCGACACCAGAGCTCTCATTTGGGAGACGAATTCATTCTCAATCACCCGCAGGTCACCCGGGTCAACCTGAGCTACGAAGAAATTGATTTCAAGCTGTCGTATGACGTGACGACCTGGATGCGATGGTATGGAGGAGTGGGCACGCTCGTGAGACGGGATCCTGGTTCGCTTGGTCGGGAAACGACTCAGGGCGGTATCGAGCTCAAAAGTCCCTGGCTCCTGGCAGGGGGAACCATGCGACCTGTTGCCTACGCCGACTTTCAAGCCAACGCACGCGCCAATTGGGCGGTCAGCCAATCGATCATGGCAGGATTACAGTTTGAAAACGCCAGGATCGGCGACAGGAAACTTCAAGTGCTAGGTGAGTATTTTTCGGGGCCGAGCCCTGACGGACAATTGTTTTCCCAACGGGTCGAGTGGGTTGGGATGGGAGTCCATCTCTGGTTTTGAGCGATCCGGAGGATCTACGGCAAGGGATGGGGTGCCATATGTGGAGACTCATCGGCCTGTGGGCAGTGGGCGTCCCGTTTGTGGTGGTGTTGCTGTTGTGGCTGTTCGGTGTGGGGAAAACCTGAGTCACGGAAGGAGTCTGTGATGTTGAAGGAAGCCGGTGCCGGAAAAGCCTGCGCGCATCCCCGGTGTGCCTGTCAAGCTGAAGCGGGTAAGGAGTTCTGCTCCGACGCCTGCCGCAATGCGACAGCGGGGACGACGACCTGTGGGTGTGGGCATGCGAACTGCGGAGTGAAGCCGACGTCGCGTGCGTAATGTCGCGAGTGATTTCGAAGGACCGTTTCTGAGTGGGCAATCCCTTCACCATGTGAAAGAGGTGTCATCATGTTAAGTTGGGCAGTTACATTTCTCGTCATCGGGTTGATTGCCGGCGTGCTGGGTGTCTCAGGTGTTGCGGGCACCGCGACGCATATTGCATATGTACTCTTCGTGGTGTTTTTGATTCTTGCCGCAATCGGCATGGTCATGGGGAAACGTCCCCCGGTGGCCTAAGGGTAACGGATAGGGTTATCGACCGGCGCGAACCGTGCTCACAATCGCTTCGTACAACTGGCCGGCGGCGCGTTCTTTGGTCACAAAGACCGCCGCGCCGGCGCTCATCATCGCGTCTTCGATATGACGTTCATTTTGGACTGACAGCCCGATGACCACCATGTCCGGGTGGGTCGTCATAATCTGACGCGTCGCCTCGATGCCGTCGATCTTGGGCATGTTGATATCCATCACGACCACATCAGGTTGGAGCGAGGTCGCCAACGCGATCGCTGCTTCACCATCCCCGGCCTCTCCGATCACCTCGAGATCTTCATACCCGTCCAGCACGCTGCGCAATCCTTGTCGAACCATAGCGTGATCATCGACGAGCAACACTCTGAGGCGCGGGGAAGACGTGACGCGAGTTCGGGAAAGAGGGGTCTGTTCGGTTGCGAGGGACACGGTGGATGGAGTCGGTGCTTCAATGGGGACGGTGATGGTCACCTCGGTTCCACGTCCTTCCCCTGACAGCAACGTGAGATGTCCCCCGATGGCTTCCACACGCTCCTGCACGTTGAACAGCCCGAATTGCCCCGGGTGGTCGCGGTCCGATTCCAGGAGGGCTTCGGGATTAAATCCACGCCCGTGATCAGCCACAGTGAGCGTCGCCCAATTCTCCGGACTGTGTACCAGCGTCATGACTGCCTCGCCGGTGTGTGCATGCTTCACGACGTTGAACAGCAGCTCTCGCACACTCTGGTACAGAATGACCGCGCGCTCTTCCGCCATCGGCAGATGATCGAGCTCACAACACATGGTCACCAGAAGTCCGTGTGTTTTCATTTGACCGGCCAGCCACTTCAGGGCGGCAGGTAACCCGAACTGATATAAGACCTGGGGGCTGAGCTCCGCGACCAGCGAACGCGTATAGTTCAGCGATTGCGTCAGCACGTCGTCGGTCTCGCCCAACAGGTGTTGTGCTTTTGGGTCTTTCACCTGAGGTCGGGCCTGGCTGAGTTTCATACGTCCGACGACCAAAAGCTGAGCCAGGTAATCATGGAGTTCCGTGGCAAGCCGACGGCGTTCCTGTTGTTCCGTGCTGCTCAGATCCGATGCGAGGGCGCGCAGTCGGGATTGGGAACGTTGGAGTGCGTGCGTGCGTTCATCCACGCGTTTTTCCAGTTCGACGGTCCACTGCTGGAGTTGTTCTTCAGCATGTTTCCGGTCGGTGATATCAAGTGCGGCCCCCAAATACCCGGTCAAGACGCCCGTGTCTGTCAGCAACGGGACGCCGCGATCCAGAATCCAGCCGTAGGTCCCGTCCTGCCGTCGGAGGCGGTATTCCAACTCAAACGGTTCATGACGGGAGCAGTGGGCGTGATAGAGCTGGACAAAGAGGCCTCGATCGTCAGGATGAATATCAGCCAGGCGACCGTTGCCTAAACCGTCCTCCAGTGCGCGGCCGGTATAGTCCAGCCATGATCGGTTCAACCAGGTGCAGAGTCTGTCCGGACCCGCCATCCAGACCAGCACCGGCGTGGCATCGGCCAACAGACGGAAGTGGGCCTCGCTTTCGCGCAATCCGGCTTCCGCCCGCTTGCGTTCGGTAATGTCGAACATGACTCCGGTGATCTGGCGGGGGTGGCCAGCGGCATCAGGAAGGACTTGTCCGGTAATCGCGATCCAGGCCTCGCTGCGTGGAGCCTGGCGGAGGACACGACATTCCAGGGCATAGGAGCCGCGGTTGACGACCGCTTCCTCGATTGCGGCCTGCACGCCTCCCCAATCGTCCGGATGGATCAGCCGTCCGAATGACGCCAGGGTTCCGCCGAAGCTCATGGCCGACACGCCGAGCATGACCTCCAGCTCAGGAGACAAGGTGAGCGTCTGATTGTCCAGGTCCTGGTGAAACGTCCCCATGCGGCCGGCCCGCAACGCCAACCGATGGCGAGCTTCACGTTGCTGGAGAATTTGGAGGATCTGTTTCTTCTGGCCATCGGTTTTGTTCAGGCTGCCGGCCAACACCCACAGCGAGGCAAGCATAATCACCATCACTGCGGCCACGGCCAACGCGACACCGAAGTTGAAGTCATAGTACCCGGACCGTTGCGCGGTGATTCTGATCCAGCCGGCCAGGATCGGAAGACCAACGGCGAAGGGGAGCATCCGGCGCAGCATGACCCCGCCGAGGTCGTCGCACATCAGTGTCGCCATGAATCCCCTGATCGGGCGCGCCGCCAGAATGCCGAGCCCGATTCCGAACAGCATGGTGGCGCTATACAGGGAGACCGTGGAGGAACTGCCGACTTGATAGAGCGACCGCACACCATAGAGATACCCGACGAGCGCAATCCCGCCCATGGTCATCCCGGCCAGTGCCGCGTACTGTGCAGGATACTGTGCGTTCGAGACGGGCCAATCCAGGGTGAAGAGTGCCAGGGAGAGGAGCAAGGTGACACAAGCGGTGAGGGGTGCCATGCGTCCTGGGTGCGCTGCCGCGTCGATGGCTGCGTCCCTCATCAACCAGAGGTCGACGCCGATGTTGATGTCGAAGACGTATTCGATCAGGGTGAATCCGGCCAGCAGGCAGGCGACCGTCGCGGCGGCCTGTGCACATCGCCGGCGGAGCGGAGTGACGGCGGTTTCATCAGACAGCAGCCAGAGCGCCAGTCCACAGGAGAGGACCGAGAGTACCGTGACCGGCTTGAGGGTGCGGAAAGACGAATGCAGGGTGGACAACCAGGAGGGATCATAGACCCAGGAAAAGAGCACGCCCAGGGGCCAGATGACGGCCGCCAGTGCTGCAGTGCGAGTGACCCCGGGCAGTGAGAACGGAAGTAATGTCATGAGAACGACTCACCGGCTGTCTCGCATAGACGAAGACGCGCCACAGCGGCCTCCGTTGGTGAGAAGGGATATCCACGGGGTCGCAATGCCTGTATCAAAACAATGAGGCAGTCTGAATCGAGGTGAGGGATCGCACGGATGTGAGCGATACGTAACACGCATCATCATACCCGAGGCTGCCGGGAGAGAGGTACTGGGGAATCCCCTAGTTCGCGCCGGTCGGAATCCCGCTTGGTCAGGGTGCCACAGGACAGTGACGCACGATGATGTCGTAGAGCTGGCCCGCGGCAGATTCTTTCGGCAGAAAGTCTGCGGCGCCGGCTTCGGTCATCGCCAGTTTCACCTGCGGGTCGTTCCGCACCGAGATACCGATGACGGCCATGGAGGAGTGTTCGTTGCGGAGCAAACGGGTGGCCTCGACGCCGTCGATGAAGGGCAAATTCACATCCATCACCACGACATCAGGCTGAAGCGAGCGGGCCATTACCACGGCGTCTTGCCCGTTGGCTGCCTCGCCCACGACCGTCAAGTCTGTATAACTGTCCAGGATGCTGCGCAGTCCCTGGCGGACCATGGCATGGTCATCCACCAGCAGGACCCTGACCGTCTTGGCCTCTTCCTTTGCCAGGGAGTCGGTCAACGGAGCAGAGGCCGGTTGTGTGTTGACCGGCGGAGCCACCGCGGTCTTGGCGAGCGGGAGATGCAGGATGGCGAGAGTTCCGACACCCGGGGCTGAGGACAATTCGCATTCCCCTCCCAGGAGTTCCATCCGTTCCCGAATACTCAGCAAGCCAAACTTTCCATGGATCTCTTCAGGCTTGGTGATGGTGGCCGCGTCGAATCCCACGCCCTCATCCTCGACGCAGATCCACAATTCCTGTTGTTCGTCGACATTGACCGTCAATGTGGCGTGGTCGGTTCGGGCATGCTTGATAATGTTGAACAGCAGTTCGCGCACGGACTGAAAGAGCAGCACGGATTGATCGTCGGCCAGCGTGAAAGACGTGTTACAGAGTTCGACGGACACCCGGAGGTTGTGCTGCTTCATCTGCTCGCCCAGCCAGAGGAGCGATTTGGCCAAACCGAACTGATAGAGGATCTGCGGACTCAGTTCAGCCACCAGCGACCGTGTATAGGTGAGTGCTTGGTCTAACATGGTGTCCACCTGCGAGAGGGTGGTGGAGATCGCCGGATCGCTGACTCGGGGGATGAGCTGCGACAGTCGCAGCCGGCTGGCGACCACCAGTTGAGCCAGATAATCGTGGAGGTCAGTGGCGAGTCTGCGCCGTTCACGTTGTTCTGTCAGCGTCAGTTCAGAAGCAAGGGCGCGCAGGCGTTCCTGGGACTGGAGCAGTTCCTGCGTGCGTTCCGCAATGCGCCGCTCTAAATTGCTCGCAGATGCCTGTAGCTGTTGTTCCGTCCGTTTCTGTTCGGTGAGATCCACCAGCATGTTCACCGTGCCGATCAGTTGCCCTGCCTCATTGCGCAATGGAATCGAGTGGTGAGCAACGGGAGTCAGGGTTCCGTCGGGTCGTAGAATCGTAGCCTCCAGGCCGGGCACCGGCTGACCGAACGTCAGCGCGTGCCGCAGGGGGCATTCGTGGTCAGCCATTGGTCGGCCATCGGATCCGGTGAGCTGCCAACAGCCTGACCAGTACGTGGCTTCCCTGGGCGCAGCACAACCCCAGAGGTCGATAGCCGCCTGGTTGTAGTGCGTGATGAGTCCGTCAGCATTCGTGGTGAAAATGGCAGCCGGGAGGGCTTCCACCAGATGGGCCAGATGACGTTCGGCCTGTTTGCGTTCGGTGATATCCCTGGCAATTTTCGAGGCGCCGACGATACGGCCTGTGCCATCCTTGAGCGGCGAGACCGTCAGTGAGATGTGGACCAGCGACCCGTCCTTGCGTTGCCGAAGCGTTTCATAGTGATCAATCCGCTGGCCCTGCCGGATCTGTTCCAAGATGCGCGGTTCTTCATCAAACCGGTTGGTGGGAATCAGGCGTTGAACTGATTGGCCGATCATTTCCTCTGCGGTATATCCGAAGAGTCGTTGGGCGCCACGGTTCCAGCTGATGATGCGGCCGGTCAGATCCTTGGAGATGATCGCATCGTCGGACGACTCGACGATGGCAGCGAGGCGTGCCGACATGAGACCGGCAGCGATCGGGTCGATGATGTCTCCTCGGGCGTCGTCGTTGGGTTGCATGATGGTCAGGCACGTGCCAATGCAGGCCTCTGTGTGGCCTACAGATCTCCGAGGCGTATGGTAAACGCTTTTGCAGCGATTCGCCAACTAGACATAACGCTAGCACGAGGGGTCATGAGCTGATGGAGGCGCCGCATCGCGGTGTCTCATCCGCAAGCGCTTGCCGAATCGCCACGTATAGTTCGTCGACCGCGGCCTCCTTGGATAGGAGCCTGCTGGCTCCGGCCCGCAGCATGGCTTGATGAGCTTCTTCGCTGTTGTGTACGGAAAGACCGATCACCGCAATGTGGGGATGGCGCGACTTGATTTCCATGGTCGCGTCGATGCCGTTGGTCTTCGGCATATTGATGTCCATGATGACGACGGAGGGATGAAGGCGGTCCACGGAGAGGATCGCTTCATGGCCGTCCGCCGCTTCTCCGATGACTGCCACGTCGTCGTAGTTCTCCAAGAGGCTGCGCAGCCCTTCGCGGACCATTTGATGGTCGTCTACGAGAAGAATGCCAATGGCTGAGGATCCGGCGGCGAGGCTCCCCCGTACTCCAAAGGAAGCAACCGTCGACGGAGCCGGTTCGTTGCCGGCGGTGTCTGCGAGGGGTGCCACTTCAGCGGGCTCTGCGTGGATCGCCCGGTAGGGTATCGTGAGGAAGGCCCTGGTGCCGTTCCCCGGCATGGAGTCAATGTCCAGCCGTCCACCCATGGCCGCCATCCGTTCACGGATGCTGAATAGTCCGAATTGCGGTGTGGCGGAGCCTCGAGGTGACGGGGGGGCAGGAATAAACCCGCAGCCGTTGTCCGCCACGATGATCCGGAGGTGGTCATCATCGGTGAGGGCAATCGTGATGCGTGCTTTGTCGGCCTCGGCATGTTTCACCACATTGAAGAGCAATTCTCTCACGGACTGAAAGATCAAGACCGCCTGGTCTTCGGGGAGCGCGGGTTCGTCGGTGTCTTCCTGCACCGCCACCGTCAGGCCGTGTCGCTGCATCTGGTTCGCCAGCCAGCTCAATGCGTCCAGAAGGCCGAACTCTTTCAAATTCGGCGGCGTCAATTCAGCGACCAGCGACCGAGTATAGTCGAGCGATTGGGTCAGCACCTGGTCCGCTTCCTCAAGCAATAGGCCAATGCGGTCTTCGCGCACCAGGAGGAGGGTCTGGCGCAACTTCATGCGCATCACCACCAACAGCTGCGCTAAGTAGTCATGCAGCTCCGTGGCCAGGCGTTTGCGTTCGCGTTGCTCGGTCAGCGTAAGCTCCGTGGCCAGTGCGCGCAACTGGTCCTGTGACTGTTGGAGTTCGGCCGTCTTCGTATCGACTGCACGTTCCAAATCAATGCTCCAACGCTGGAGACGCTCTTCCGCCTCCTTGCTGTCGGTCACGTCATGACTCGCGCCGATGTATCCCAGCACGTCACCCGTCGCGGAAATGGCCGGCATGCCGATGCTATGGATCCACCGATACACCCCGTCATGGCGACGGCAACGGAAAAGGGTTTCAACGCGCGTGCGGCTTGCGACTGCCATGCGGTAGGTCTCGGCAGCCTCCACCCGATCGTCCGGATGGACATAGTTCGCCCAGTTCGACACGTCAATCTCTCCGGTACGTGTCGCACCGAAGAATTCCAGACAGGCCTGATTAACGAATTCACAGCCGTCCCGGCCTGTCATCCAGATGATCACCGGGGCGCTATCGGCCAGGCTTCTAAAACGCAATTCGCTTTCGCGGAGGCGACGGTTGGCATCGTCACGCTCCCGCAGCAGCGCAGCCTTTTCTTCGGCCAGGGTTAGGAATTTGTCCCTCTGCCGGGCCAGTTCCTCTCGCTGGCGATACAGGTCCAGGAAGATGGTGGCCTTGCTCCGTAACACGTTCGGCTCGATCGGTTTGTAGAGAAAATCGACAGCCCCGGCTTGATACCCGCGGAAGCGATGCAGGTTGTCCTGTGGACCGGCGGTCAGAAAAATGATGGGGACATGCTGCGTGCGCCGGGACCCTCGCATCAGCTCGGCCAGTTCAAACCCGTCCATGATCGGCATTTGCACATCGATGATCGCCAGGGCGATGTCATGCCTGAGTAGGAGCTCCAGCGCCTCGCGGCCGGAACTGGCTCGCAGCATCTCCACGCCGTCATGAGAGAGCACGGCGTCGAGCGCCACCAGGTTGGCTTCGTGATCGTCGACCAGCAGAAATTTGGCCTGATTTATGGTTGCCATGGTTGAGTTTGCCCTCGGGAGACCAATAGATCAGTGAGGTCGGCGAGCGAGAACGCCTCCGCCGTTGGACAGGCCGCCAGGGCCGATTCGGGCATCATTCGCGCCGTCGCCGAGTCCGGGTTCTGCACCCACACCATGCCACCGGCCCTACCGACCGTACGGGCTCCCTGCGCGCCATCGTGATTCGCTCCGGTCAGTACCAAGGCCAAGAGGTTCTCACGATAGATGTCTGCGGCGGATTCGAAGAGCACATCAATTGACGGCCGGGAGAAATTGACCGGTTCTTCGTTCGAGAGCGAAAGTCGATGGTCGGCTTCCACCAGCAGGTGGTAGTCGGGTGGGGCAAAGTAGACGGTGCCGGGAAGAATGGGCTCCTTGTCCTCCGCCTCTTTGACCGTGATCCGGCATTTGGTCTGGAGCAGGTGTGAGATGGAATGGGGCTGGTCCGCAGGTACGTGCACGGCCACCAGGATCGCCAGCGGAAAGTCCTGGGGGAGCGACGGAAGCAGCCGGGAGAGTGAGGCGATGGCTCCCGCCGAGGTGCCGATGACAATGGCTTCAATATGGCGAATCGAGATACCCGCGCGCATGGGGATCAGGTCTCCCCCCGTTTCTGATAAATCCGCTCGTGGGGCAACAGTTCGGTAAACGCCGGTGCATGCTCATTGAAGCGCAGCGTTTCCCTCGCCCCGACTCCCAGGAATCCTTTTCGCACCAATGCGTCTTTGAAAAGACCCACCGCCATGTCTTGCAGGGGCCGGTCGAAATAAATCAGGACATTGCGGCAGGAGACCAGGTGCATTTCGCCGAAGACCGAATCGGATGCGAGGCTATGATCAGAAAACACGGTGCGCCGGCGCAGCGTCTGATCAAAGCGAGCGGCCCCGTATGCCGCACGGTAGTAATCCGACAACGAGCCGCTGCCGCCTGAGAGCCGATGGTTCTTCGTGAAGAGTGCCAGTCGATCCAATGGGTAGACGCCGGCCTCCGCCCTGGCGAGCGCGTTGCTGTTGATGTCGGTGGCATAAAACATCGTCTTGTCTTCCAGGCCTTCTTCCCGAAACAAAATTGCCAGGGAGTAGAGCTCCTCCCCGGAACTGCAGCCTGCCACCCAGACTTTGATCGACGGGTATGTCCGCAAGTGTGGAATGATCTGCTCCCGGAGCGCGCGAAAGTACGCAGGATCGCGGAACATGTCGCTGACCTGCACCGTCATATAGTCGAGCAACTGGGACAGGACCGAATCATCGTGCAGCAATCGCTCCTGCAGCGCTGACAGCGTTGCGCAGCCGAGCCGCTGGCAGGCCAGGACCAGTCGGCGTTTGAGCGAGGCTCGGGAATAGCGCCGAAAATCGTAATGGTATTGCGAATACATCGCTTCAAGAAACAGACGCAGCTCGATGTCGTCGGTTCTTTGCACGGTCGCCTGTGTCATCGTGGCATCCATACACGTATCAGCGAGAGCAATTGGTCCACATCGAGCGGCTTGGCCATGTAGTCATTGGCACCGGCAGCCAACGCCTGTTCCTGATCATTTTTCATGGCCTTAGCCGTTAACGCGATGATGGGAAGTGTTTGCCAGTCCGACCGTTCGCGAATGGCCCGCATCGCGGTCAGCCCGTCCATCTCCGGCATCATGATATCCATCAACACTATGTCGATGCCTTCCTCCTCCGTCGGCTGCACGCGATCCAGCAGTGCCAGGCACTCGCGCCCGTTTCGCGCAATTTCGAGCTTGGCGCCATGCGGCTCCAGGACCGCGCTCAGGGCAAAAATGTTTCGCACGTCGTCTTCCACGATCAGAATGCGTCGTCCCTCCAGGGCGGCATTGCGGCTACGCGCCTTTTCCAGCATGCGTTGTTGTTCCGGCGGCAGCGTGGTCACGACCTGATGGAGGAAGAGCGTGACCTCGTCCAGCAGCCGTTCGGGTGACTTGGCGCCTTTGATGATGATGGAATGGGAATATTTGCGGAGTCGCTGTTCTTCGTCGCTGGAGAGGTCGCGGCCGGTGTAGACGATCACCGGCGGAAAGGCGAGGTGATCCTCGCGGCTTAGGCGTTCCAGCAGGGCGAAGCCGGACGCATCGGGGAGGGTGAGATCCAGGACCATGCAGTCGAAGGTCCGTTGAGCCAGGTGCGTCAGGCATTCAGCGGCGCTTGCGGCTCCGACGGTTTCGACTTCGTTCGACCCGAGCAAAAGACAGAGGCTGTCCCGTTGCGCAGGATCGTCTTCAACGATGAGGACACGCCTGGGCCTCTCCGTGAGGCGCGTTTCGAACCGCCGGAAGGCTTCGACCAGTTGCTCGCGTTTGACGGGTTTCAGCATGTAGCCGACTGCGCCCAACGAGAGGGCCGTCTTCACGTGGTCTTGTCCGGAGATGACGTGGACGGGAATGTGACGCGTGCGCACATCTGCCTTCAGGCGGTCAATGACGGAGAGGCCGGAATGATCCGGCAATCCGATGTCGAGAACCACCGCACTTGGAAGATAGTGAGACGCGAGGTGCACCGCATCAGCCGCCGTGGCGCTGGTGATCACTTGAAAGTTGAGTTCATGGGCGAGGTCGGAAAGGATCCGTGAGAACGATTCATCGTCCTCGACGATCAAGAGCAGGCGCCGATCAGGAGAGAGCCGGTCACGATCGTCATCCATGCCTGGAAGGGTTCGTCCCTGGCGCTGTTCTCTGGTTCCCGCGTCCGTGAGACCCGAGGTGGTCAGGGCCGGCGTTCTCGGGGAAGGTAACGGCGGCGGGACAGTGACAGAAGTTGCCGTCGCCTGTCGTGCCTGTGGGAGTAAGACGGTGAACGTGCTGCCTTGCCCTGGAATGCTGGTGAGGTTGATCTGGCCGCCGAGGAGACGCACAAATTCGCGTGAGATGGAGAGGCCGAGTCCGGTCCCGCCGTATTTGCGGCTGGTCGTGCCGTCGGCCTGACAAAACGGTTCGAAAATCAATCCGTGTTGGTCAGCGGGAATACCAATGCCGGTGTCCTGCACCGAGAACGCGAGCCAACCATCCGGCAGCGAGGTGATGTCCAAAGAAACCAATCCGCTTTCCGTGAACTTGATGGCGTTGGACAGAAGATTTTTCAACACCTGTTCGAGACGTTGCCAGTCGGACTCGATGGATTCCGGGACCTCTGGCGCGCATGTGACCGTCAATCGAAGGCCCTTATGATGCGCCATCGGGACAAAGAGCGCCTGGAGGTGATCCATCAACCGCTGAAGCGGGACGTCCCCGAGAGTCAGGTCGATCCGGCCGGCTTCAACCTTGGCCAGGTCGAGCACGTCGTCAATCAGTGTCAGCAGGTCGTGGCCGGCGGATTCGATGGTGGTCACCGACTTGATCTGGTCCGGCGTGAGGTTCCCCTGCGGGTTATCCGCGAGCAGTTTGGCCAGGATGAGCGTGGAATTGAGCGGGGTGCGCATCTCATGCGACATGTTGGCCAGGAATTCAGATTTGTAGCGACTGATTCGCTCCAAGTGCTGCTTTTGCGCCTCTAACATCTCGGTCGCTTCACGGAGATCCTCTTTTTGATGCTCCAGAATCTGGGCCTGCTCCTCGAGCTGGGAGTTTGTCTGCTCGAGTTCGACCTGCTGTTGTTCGAGGCGCGAGTGGGATTCCTTGAGCGCCCGGCTCTGCTCTTCCAGTTCCTCATTGGCGACCCGGAGTTCCTCGCTCTGGACTTGGAGTTCCTCGGCTTGACGTTGGGTTTCCTCAAGCAGTTCCTGCAATCGGGACCGATAGCGGGCCGAGCGAACGGCAAGGGCGATGGTTTCGGCCAGTCGGCCGATCAATTCCCGATCCGAGCGCTGGACAGGATGAAAGAAGGCCAGTTCCATCACGGCGTTCGTGCGACCTTCGATGCGGAGCGGCGCGATCAGCAAATGTCGTGGCGAGTGTTGTCCCAACGCGGAGCCGATCGTGAAGTACCCTTCGGGAATATCCTGCACCACGAGCAGTTCTTTTTCCTGCAGCGCTCGACCTAGCAATCCGTCACCGTGCCGGAATCGGCTCGGCAGTGGGGCTCCCTCCGGTACTCCGTAGGTGGCTGTGAGATGGAACTCACCCGCATCTTCGATGAAGATCGCTCCACCCTGGGCCTCCAGGTATCCGACCAACCCCTGCAGCACATTGTCCCCGAGACTCTGGAGAGTCTGATCCCCGATGAGGCGCTCGCCCAACAGGGTCTGCCCGACCCGTACCCATTCCTCCCTCTTCACCTCCAGTCGTGCGCTGATAAATTGCTGGCCGAACGCAGCCAGGGCGAGGGCCGTCACGATCCCCATGCCTCGATTCATCAAGGCGACGGCAGGATCAATTCCCGCAGGGCTGACGAAGAGCCCGACGATCATCAGGATCGAGACCCCGCCCCCGATGATGAGCGGAAAGGCGGGATTCCAGGTCAGATAAGACAACACCAGCGGAATGAGATACAGGACCCAGACCGTAATGCCGAGCGCGGTATAGAGTTCGGAGAGGAACACCAACGCCACCGTGAGGATGAGTGCACCGGTGATGATCGGATTGGCCCGCTGTTGAAATCGCCTCATCGGGCACTCAGTTGGGTGTTCCGGGCGGTGACAATGGTGTGGTAGAGGTCCTCGACGGCAGCCTCCTTATTCAAAAACGCGAGTGCGCCGGCTTCTCGCATTGCCATGCTGACATGAGCAGCGTTTTGCACTGAGAGCCCAATGACGATCGTGTTGGGCATGACGTCCTTGATCAACCTGGTGGCTTCGATGCCGTCCATCCCGGGCATGTTCACGTCCATCAGGATGACATCCGGCTGCAACTGGGCGGCGAGCGCCACGGCTTCCTGCCCGTTGGCGGCTTCTCCCACGACATGGATGTCTGTATAGCCGTCGAGTAGTCCGCAGAGTCCTTGTCGTACCATCGCATGATCGTCGGCGATGAGGACTCGAATGTCCGGGGCCTGGTCGCGCAGGTGGCCGTTCGATTGAGGCGGTGATGTGAGCGGCCCCTTCGCCGGGCGAGGGGAGCCGGGCCGTGCGGGTTCGCGGGTTTCCGGCAGGGCCTGCGACGAGCCAGGCGTGGGCACGAGCGGCATGACGAGCGTCGCGGTGGTGCCCTGACCGGGTCGCGAGGAGAGGTCAAGACGTCCTCCTAACGCGAGCATCCGCTCACGAATACTGAACAGCCCGAAGCCGGGAACGGTTCCACTTCCGGGGAGAGTTGCTTTCTCCACCGTCGCAAAGCCGACCCCGCGGTCCGTCACCCTGATCTGGAGATGGTCATCCTGGACGAAGACCGAAATGGCTGCCTCCTTTGCGCCGGCGTGTTTCACCACGTTCATGAGGAGCTCGCGGACGGATTGGAAGAGCAACATGGCCTGGTCTTCCGGGAGGGATAAGTGGTCAGGGCAGAGGTCCAGGCAGACATGCAAGTCCCGCTGCAGCATCTGCTCGGCCAACCACCGCAAGGCCACCGGAAGACCGAATTCCTTCAGAATCGGCGGGCTGAGTTGCGCGACTAGCGTTCTGGTATAGGTCAAGGCCTGATCCGTCACTCCTTGCAGCTCGAGCAAGGTGCGGTTCAGTGCGGATGTCATCGGATGTTGCAGGGCCTGCGCCAGTCGAATCCGACTGAGGGCGAGCAGCTGGGCCAGATAGTCATGTAACTCTGTGGCCACGTGTTGTCGCTCGCGCTGTCCGGCGAGATTCAATTCGGTGGCCAGCGCGCGCAACTGTTCTCGCGAGCGTGAAAGTTCTCGTGTGCGTTCAGTGACGCGATGTTCCAGTTCGGCCGTGAAGCGCTGTACATCGGCTTCTGCCTGCTTCCGTTCAGTAATGTCGTAATTGATGCCGATCATGCGCACGGGGCGATCCTGTTCGTCGGTGACGGTTGCTCCCTGCCCGTAGAGCCAGTGGATGCTGCCATCGGGGTGCACGACGCGGAATTCGGCCGCGAACAAGCCGGTGTCAAGTGCCCGCTTCGCCGCGTTCTGAACCTGGGCGACATCGTCAGGATGGAGCGCGTTGTAGAATTCGTCCGCCTGCCGTAGGGGTGGATCCGTCGATCGCCCGAAGAGGGCATATTGTTTCGCGTCCCATGTCGTGTCGCCGGTATGGAGATTCAGGTCCCAGGCGCCCATACGTCCCGCCGCCATGGCTAATCGCAACCGTTCCTCGCTCCCGCGCAGGACGTCATCGGCCTGAGCCCTGGCGATGGCCAGCGCCAACGTTGTGGCCAGGGCCTGAGACCACTCGGTTTCTTCTCCGGTCAGTCTCCGGGGCCGATCAAAGTACAGCATGAATTTGCCGAGCAAACGGCCACTGTAGGTCAGAGGAATGAACGCCATGGCGTGGATGCCTTCCTGCCGGATCGTGGCCTGCAGCGCGACGGCGAGATCACAACGGGAGACATCCTCAATGAAAAGAGGCGGGGGATCTTGCTGATCCGCCGCCCAGGGCGAATGGCCTTCGACCGCGCGTTGATACGCCGGCGACAGACCCTGTGAGGCTTTGAATCTCATCACGCCTTCGTCATCGATGAGCAGAATGGCCGAACGGTCCGCGGCCAGTGCGTCCGTCATCGCACACAACGCATGCTCGTAGAGGCGTGTCGAGGGTTCCGCGCGATTCACGGCGTCGGCCAGCTCGTACAGCCATTGTTGCCGTCGATTGACGGTCAGCAATTGGGCCTCCTGCCGCTTGCGATCGCTGATATCGAGTCCGACGCCGAGAATGGAGCGGAGTTCCGTGCCTTCTCTGACGCCACCGACACTGACGCTCATCCACACGGCCGTGCCGTCTTTGCGCCGGTAACGCTTCTCAATGACGAAATCCTGCCCGCCTTGCGCCAGTCGTTCGAACAAGTCGATATTTCGCGAGAGGTCTTCGGGATGCGTCACATCCTGCATGTGCATGGCCAGCAGCTCGGATTCTGAGTAGCCCAGTAGGTCGCAAAAGCGTTGGTTGACGAATTGAAAGCGGCCGGTCAGATCGGTTTGTGCCACGGTGGCGGTGGCCTGGCTGACAATAGCCCTGAAGCGCGCTTCGCTGGCCGCGATCTGTGCTTCCGCCTCCCGGCGAATGCGGCCGAGATTCACATGCGCGGAAATACGGGCCAATAGTTCGCGCCCACTAAAGGGTTTCACCAGATAGTCATCTGCGCCGTGCTCGAGGCCTTCGATACATGGCTCTTCGCCCGCGCGGGCGGAGAGCAGAAGAATGGGAATGGTTTGCAGCGCAGGGTCGGCCCGCAGGGTCTTGACCAAACCGATCCCGTCTAGCTGGGGCATCATGATGTCGCTCACTAGGACATCCGGGGGATGGCGACGGATCTCCGCCAGGGCGGCGAGTCCATCCGCGACGGCCACCACCTCATACTGCTCGCGCAAGAGCCGCACGATGTAGCGCCGCATGTCCGCGTTGTCGTCGGCGACTAGGATGCGTGCTCGTGACGAGGGAGACCGCACCGATGAGGTCTGCGCATTCTGCGTGACGGCTTCCGGCGGATCCGGCAACCACTGCAGGGCTTCTTCTAGATAGTGGGAGATGCCGGTTTGATGGCCAGAATCGGAGGCATCGAGGCTGACCTGCTCGGGCGGCAAATGATCCGTGCCCCATGGCAGCGTGACGGAGAACGTGCTGCCTTCGTCGAGACGGCTCTCAACCTGTACAGTTCCCCCGTGGAGCTGCACCACCTCCTGTACGAGCGCCAGCCCGATGCCGCTCCCTTCGTGCGTCCGGCTTTGCCGATTCTGGACTCGGTAGAAGCGCTCAAACAGCCTCGGGAGCGCGTCGGCGGGAATCCCGACGCCGGTATCGCGTACGACCAAGATCACGCCCTCCTTTCCATGCGTCATCGAGAGCGCGATCTCGCCGTGAAACGTATGTTTGAAGGCGTTACTGAGGAGGTTGAGCACGATCTTTTCCCACATGCTTCGATCGACATAGACGGGTGCCGGGAGGGGCGGGCAGTCGATGCGAAAGGTCAGGCCGGCTCGCTCAATGGCTGAGCGGAAACCACTGGCCAGGTCTGCGCTGTAGGCGGCCAGGTCGGTCGGCTGAAAACGGGCTTCCCTCCGGCCGGCTTCGATGCGTGAGAAGTCCAGCAGGATGTTCACCAGCTTGAAGAGGCGCACACTATTCCGGTGGGCCACAGTGAGGTTCGTGTTGTGCGGCTGTTCACGCAGTTCTTCCTCAAGGGGGCCGAGCATGAGCGTGAGGGGTGTGCGGAACTCGTGGCTTACGTTATTGAAGAACTCCGTCTTAGCCCGATCCAACTCCGCCAAGGCTTCCGCGCGCCGCGATTCCGATCGATAGGCTCTGGCGTTCGTGAGGGCGATTGCGATTTGAGAGGCGACCATGCCGAGGAAATGCCGATAGTCCACATCGAGTGGGCGGCGTGGGCTGATCCCGGCAATAAGGAAGACCTCGCCATCCTCATGCGCTCCCTGAGTCACGGGGAGAATCAGCGCCTGCCTCGTCGGTTCGGGCCAGGCTCCCCCGGGAAGCAAGCCGAACCGATCGCTCACATCGTCCACGAGCAGTGGTTTGCCATCTCGCATCGGGGATTCGAGCGGCCAGATGGAAGCTATCCGGCTCTCAGGGAGCTGGAGTCTCTCCTGCCTCGCCGGATGGTCGTCCTCTACCCCGACTGCACCGGCGAGTGTGGCGTCTCCGCTGGTCCGATCGACCCGATACAAGAGGGCAAAGGGAAGGTCAGCTGGATCGGTGGCCAATGATTGCATGGTGAGCGCACAGGCGTCGTCTTCATGTTGGGCGGATCCTGACAGCGAGGCGAGTTCGCGCAAGAGGCGAGTCCGGCGATCATTCAGGACCCGATAGGTGGTCTCCTGGACAATATTCAGAATCCCTTCGACCTGCCCGTTCTGGCCACGAATCGGATTCAAGCTGTAATCGAAATAGCATTCTTCGGTATAGCCGAACCGTTGCATGGGTAATAGCTCGTCGCTCTTCCAGTTGGCCTCCCCCGTGGTGAGCACGCTCCGGTAGTAATGCTGAATGGTGGGCCACAGTTCCGGCCAGACCTGTCGGGCAGGCATGCCGAGACCCCAGGGGTGTTTTCCTCCCAGGACCGGACGCCAGGCGTCGTTATAGAGCAGCCAGGATTCTGCTCCCCAATAAATAGCCATCGGGGTTTGGGCGGTCAGGCAGACGCCCAAGGTGGAGACCAATGCGGCGGGCCAGCGTTCGATCGGGCCGAGTGGTGTCTTCGACCAATCGAAGGCACGGATACGTTCGCCCATCTCGCTTCCGGTCAGCCAGTTGAAGAGCTCGTGTGTGTTCATGTGGAAGGCCAGGACCAACGGAGTGATGGCTGCCGGTGCCGGCTTGTGCAGGAATATCGGGCATCTGCCGGATAATGCCCAATAATTGCTGAAGGTTGTATCACTAGGCAGGGGGAAGTCCCCACTAGTGAAACCCCTAGTCGACGTGCATCAGGCACTATTCGGCATGTCAGTGGGAGGGGGACCGGTCCATCCCTCCGGGCGAGAGGAGTTCCGGTGTGGTGTGTTCCAGGACGCCGATCGCCCGTTGGGCTGAGTCCAGTTTGAGTGTCAGGCGCTCTCCGATTGACCGATGTCGAAAGAGCTCGGGATTGGGAATGGAAAAAGATACCGTCTTGCCCATGTCGGTGGTGAGGCGACCGGTCCGTTGTTCGAGGTTCATGGCCTCCAACCGGCCTGAGACGGTTTCGGATGGAGCGCCGTGTGTGTCGGCCATCAGGTGGAGCCACGAGGATGGATTGTCCCGAGGGAGTGGAGTCGAGGGTGGCATCGGTGGAACGGGAAGCGGATCCGATGGCTTGGGTGGAACGGTCGGGCCTGGGCCTGGCTGAGGAACCGGCGCCGGTACGTCGGTCGCGCCTACGCCCGCTCCGCCCATCAGCCATCCCGTCATCACCAGTATCCCGAACGCTTGTGGGTATCGCATGGTATGCCTTCCGGAGCGGCTTGAGTGCCGTGGTTGCTCACCTCTCAACCGCTCACGCATTGCCGGTCGATGCCGCCGGAATGGTTTCTGCAACCATTTGGTGGCAGAGCGCGGCGCAGTGACGACAGGCTTTCGCGCACTCTCCGCAAGGGGCATGACGCGGAGCATGTTGTTCGCAGAGCCCGGCGCAGAGCTCACACATTTCTGCACAGAGCGCACAGATACGGATGCCAAAGGTCGAGTCCCGGCCCATCCATTGCGCCGCCAGAAGGCAGATGTCTGCGCAGTCGCGGCAGAGTCTGATGCACCGGACGATCACGTCTTCGGACTCTTCATGCGGCATCCCGATCATGTCGTCTGCGCAGGCGTTGCAGCAGCGTGCGCAATCCATGCACGCCTGGATACATTCGACGGTATGTTGCTCGAGTGAATGCGTGACGGATGCCATGCTCGCCTCCCTGTTCGTGATCTGCCTCAGATACCTATCAGGGTATGCCCCCACGCCTGCCACAACCACTAGGAAAACCGCTCGTTTCGGTGTGTATCGACTAGGGAGATCACTAGCTCAGGAGGCCATCCATGCTCGTGTACAGTGGTGGGCACATGAAATCCCACATGCACAAGACTGGGGTGGAGACGGACGTTCCGCCTGCTATGCCCGTGGAACATTCCGATCATCCTCGCCAGCCTGTCGATCATCTTCCCCGGAAGCCGGAGGAGTCCGTGTCGGCGATTTTGCAGTGCGGGCACACGTGCTGGCGCACCGCGTCGGCCGACCAAGCCGCGTTTCTCATTGATGGAGAAGTGTACTTTCGGGCCTTCCGTGACGTGGCTGTGCAGGCAAAACAGAGCATCTATATTGCGGGTTGGGACCTCGATACACAGGTGGAACTTGTGCGAGGTGGCCAGGAGGCTTCCCCCTGGCCCTCGAAACTCGGCGAGTTCCTGGCCGCACTGTTGCGCCGTAAGCGTCGCCTGAAAATCTATGTGCTGAACTGGGACTTCGCCATGATCTATGCCCTTGAGCGAGAATGGATGCCGACTGTGCAAGCCGGCTGGAACGGCCATCGCCGGTTGTTTTATCGCGTGGACGGCCAACATCCGCTGGGCGCATCCCACCATCAGAAGCTCGTCGTGATCGACGATAGCGTCGCATTCATCGGGGGCTTGGATCTTACGAAGTCGAGATGGGATACCAGTGCTCATGAGGCGTTGGATACGCGCCGTGTCGATGCCGATGGGCAAGCCTACCCTCCATTCCATGATGTGCAAATGATGGTTGCGGGTGAGGCGGCATCCGCTCTCGGAGACCTGTTCCGTGCCCGATGGCAGGTTGCCACGAGGCGTCGCCTCTCCAAGCCTGCGCGACGCCCGGTGGCAGATCTCTGGCCCACGACGCTGACGCCCGACTTAGACCAGTGTGAGGTGGGGCTGATGCGAACCCAGCCAGGCTTCGCCGGGAAGGCAGAGGTTAGGGAGATCGAACAGGCCTACCTGGAAGCTATCAAACGGGCGCGACACTCAATCTATATCGAATCGCAATATTTCACGTCCCACGCGATCGGGCGCGCGGTGGCGTCACGCCTGTCCGAACATCAGGGCCCGGAGGTGGTGCTGGTGTTGCGGCATAATTGCGACGGCTGGTTGGAGCGCCAGACGATGGACAGTTTGCGGGCGAAGGTCCTCCATGACTTGGAGCTTGCCGACCACTACGGTCGATTATTCGTCTGTGCGCCGACCGTGCCAGGGAGTCAGGGCAGCGAGTGGGTGGCGATTCATAGCAAGCTGCTGATCGTTGATGATGCGTTTCTCTGTCTCGGCTCGGCAAACTGTTCCAATCGCTCCATGGGATTCGATACGGAGTGCAATCTTGCCATCGAGTCGAAGGGCGAACGCCGCCTTCAGACGGTTATTGCCGGATTACGGAACCGGCTCCTCGGGGAGCATCTGGGGGTTGAGCCGGCCCGGTTGGCGGAACAGGTGGAACGGCATGGCTCCGTGATACAGGCCATCGCTGCGCTTCGCGGAGGGCGACGCAGCCTGGAAACCGGATGTTTCATCGGGAACGACGTACCAGAGGTTATTCCCGAGCAACGCCTTGTCGATCCGGAACGTCCCATGGGACTGGATGATGTGCTCGGCACCATCGTGCCTGTTCCGGAACGTCACCAGTTGGGCCGCCGACTGCTGGCCGGGTATCTGCTGTTGGGAACGGTCGGCATTCTCGCCCTCGTCTGGCGATGGATGCCGTTGGACGATTGGATCCACACGAGCGGGGTGATGGCCCAACTTCAGTCCCTGGGGCGCAGTCCGTTGGGCATCGTCACGCTGCTCGGGGGGTATGTGGTCGGGGGGCTGATCGCGGCGCCGATTACGCTACTGATCGTGCTCACCTTGCTGGCCTGTGGCCCATGGGTGGGAATGAGTTCAGCCTTGCTGGGCTCGCTGTTGAGTGCGGCGGCGCTGTTTGGATTGGGCCGGGCTCTGGGGCGGTATCACGTGCAACGATTTGCAGGACGCCGCGTGGCGTATCTGAGCCGGCGACTGGCACAGCGGGGCATCTGGGCGATTTTTCTCGTTCGGATGATACCCGTCGCACCGTTCTCGATCGTCAATCTCGTGGCCGGCTCGACATCCATCTCCTTGCGCGAGTTTTTATTGGGTACCGCATTGGGGATGAGTCCGGGGATCGTCCTGCTTTCCGCCATTATGAATGGCCTGGAGGACACTCTGCGCGCTCCGACCCCACTGGGCCTGGTCGGCGTCGGACTTTTCGTCGGCATGGCCTGGAGTCTGATTCGATATATCTTGCGCCACATCCCGGTCATGCGGCCGGTGCCCGCCACCGGGACTGAAGGAATGACCAGTCCGACGTCGTAAATCGCGGAGGTCTGTCTCAGCATGCAATGGCGAGTCGCCTCGTACAATATCCATCGGGCGATCGGGAAGGATGGGGTGTATGAGCCGGGTAGAATACTTCGCGTATTGTTCGAGATGCATGCCGACGTAGTGGCTCTACAGGAAGTCGATCTGATGGAGCCCAGCGGACTTCAGCTGCTGCCGTGGCTGGCCGCGCGAACCGGCATGACGGCTATTTCGGGACCGGTCCGGTCGCGGGGGCCATGTGAGTACGGAAACGCGATCCTGACGCGGTTCCCCGTGGCGCAGGTTCGGCGCTGGGATCTTTCCGTCGGCCTTCATGAAGCCCGCGGCGCGTTGGATGTCGATCTCCGCTTCCAGGGCCGCGCCGTGCACGTGGTCACCACGCACTTGGGACTCTGGCCGCAGGAACGTCCGGTGCAGGCTGAGCGTTTGCTGAAATTGTTTGCGCCGAACCGGCATGACCTCACCATTCTCATGGGAGATCTGAATGAATGGAACGTCCGTGGAAAAGCGTTGCGGGGCGTCGGGCGACTCTTCGGTGCCGCATCCGCCCCGGCCACGTTTCCTGCCCGATGTCCGATCCTCCCGCTGGATCGGATCTGGATTGCTCCCGTGGGGGCGCTGGTGGGCCTCACTGTTCATGACACCCCGTTGAGCCGCGTCTCATCGGATCACTTGCCGATTATGGCCGAAATCCGCTTCCCGCGTGGATCGGTTCCAGCGACTCGGTCATCGGTGGCGTGAGCCCGACCGGACTGCTTTCACGCCGTGAAAATTTGCTCGAACAGCTGGGACAGTAGGCATGCGTCAGTCGATACTCCCCGCTGCGAAGCCCGTGACGTGTCAGGTACGCATCCATCGGCCCCCATTCATGGTCGACTCCCATCCTTGAAGAATCATCACGGACGTTGTTGCATACACAGCAAATGGCGATGAATCGCTCCTTGCTCATATCAGACCTCCAGTGGGGTGTGAATGGTTGTCTTCAGCCGGAATCGTCATGCCTCTGGCCGCCGTCCTTGCGCGAAACGGCGGGCAGAGGTGACGGATCTTCATTATTGCACCGTGACAGAACCATGACCGTTTGAGAAACGGCTCTTGTCATCCGAGGACGCTTGAACTGAATATTTGAACGTACCGACGCGAGTGAAACAGAGGCCGGCCGTTTCATTACTTGCCAGTTTGGTGCTGTTGTCGAACCCCATGCCCATGGCTTTGGAGAATCCATTCCGGCAGGAAATGGAGTGGTCCAGGGCCTGATCGAGGGTAATCGTGACGGTATCCTGTCGCTGATTGATCCAGCGGATCTCGTCGCCGGCTCGCACCGTCAGGCTCTCCGGATGAATGGTCTCATTGATGACGATGTTCCTGACCATTCCCGTCTTCGTACCCGCCTCCATTTCCGAAGTGGTTTTGGTCGCCGTGGGTGAATGAGAACAAGCGCCCAGGGTCAGGAACGTCAGAGCCGCGACTGTATGCATGATCGTCTTCATCGTGTGTCCTCCCGCCTAAGAATGAACTGCCAGGGCCCACAGTCGCACACTTTGTGCGCGTCCCATACTCGGGATACCCCCAGTGTGAGTGGGGACGCGAACCCGGTATGGGTTGTTGTATTCCCACGGGGGCGAATCAATGAGCCGACACAGTCAGATGAGAGCGAACGGCATGAGATGGCGGACGGCAGGGACCCGACCGTTCCGGGTCCTTGTGTGTGTGGCGCTCATGACAGGGGTATTGATGAGTGGGTGTGCGCTGACGTTCGGCTACACCCACGCGGATTGGCTCATCGAGTGGCAGGCGGATCACTATTTTGATCTCGCCTCGGGGCAACGCACTGAACTCCGGACGCGCGCCACACGACTCCTGCTCCGTCACCGCATGGAGGCGCTTCCCCAGTATGTAGAATTTCTGGTTGAACTCAAGGAACGGGTGCGTCGCGGGGTGACCCGGGGTGATATGGATTGGGTCTATGCGGCCTATGATCGTTTCCGTCTGGATCTCGTGGAACGCGCCCTGCCGGATGGAAGTGCACTCATGAGTACGGTCACCGAAAAGCAGGTGCAGCATGTGGAGCAGGTGCTGCATCGTGAAGAGAGGAAAGCGAGGGAATCGTTGGGAAGGTCGGATGACATCCGTCGTGATGAGCGTGTCGGGAAAGCCTTAGGCTGGGCGAAGACGTGGGTAGGACCTTTGAACGTCGGGCAGCGAGAACAGCTCCGCGCCGCTGTCGCCGCGCTGCCGGATCTCGAGCCGCTCTGGTTGGAGTCTCGGCGGCAACGCCGGCAGGCATTTGTGGATGTGCTGCGAAGGCCCGCAACGGGGGGAAGCCTGATCGACGATCTGCGCCGAATCGTGAATCTATCGCGAGACGGGGCAGTGGCAAGTCGCGCACGAATGGAGGAGGAATGGCGGACTGGTGTGGCCGAGGCGATTGTGCAACTTGATCAGACGCTGACTCCGGCGCAACGAGACCGGGCGCTGATATTCATTCAGGACCGTATCGACGAAATCCGCACGTTGACTCGCGCGGTGTCATCAAAAATGCACCACTCCCAATAACCACAGCAAGACAATCAGGCTCACTGGTACGCCCAGAATCCAGAGAATGATCGGCATCGCCGGCTCCTTTCAGTCAGACCCTCGATATAAGGATGGGAGGAAAAGACGCCGGGTCTTCACGCGACGCCTCTTCCTCCGCGATAGAGCGGGCCTGTCCAATCGGGACGGGAAAGGACCTGCGCGCTCTTATCCTCACCATGCAACGACACGCACCAATCTGAAACTAGGTAAGTCCCTGGCATCACTGATTCTGGTGAGGGTGCATGTCAGCCGGATCGCCGGCTGCAACGAGGCAGGAACTGAGGGCGGATCGGATGTGAGCAGGCGAACTGGGGATACTCCGAGTGTGCGACCGAGGCGCTTCTTGCTACTGGTAAGGACCATGCGCGCAGGAGGGAGAGGCATGTATCGTCCGCCATGGAACGGCTCCATCAGTTTCGGGTTAGTCAACATACCGGTGGACCTATATCCTGCGAGGATCGCAATAGTTGTGATCTGACCCAAGAAGAGCGTTCAACAAAACGGCAAGCACAAACGGGCCTCCGCATCTCAGCATCGGCAGGCTCGGCGGAAAAGCGCATAATCCCTCCACAGGAGCTTGCTGAGAGGTGGTCAGCAGATGAACGTCACTGTCATGGCAAGGCCTGATCGAGTCGCCACGCCAAAACCCTGGCCCGGGATTACGTTGGGGGCCACCGTAGTGGCCGATGGCGTGCGGTTTCGTTGTTGGGCTCCGGAACGGGCTGCGGTCGAGGTGCTCCTTGATGACGGCAGCGCTCATTCAATGCAACGGGACGAGGATGGGTATTGGTCGACTCACGTGGGTGTAGCGAGAGCTGGCCTGACATATCGTTACCGCCTGGATGGACGTGAAGCCTATCCGGATCCCTGTTCCCGCTATCAACCGACAGGCCCCCATGGTCCCTCGCTGATTGTCGACCCCGCTGCCTATGGATGGCAGGACCAGGGCTGGCGGGGAGTGTCGATGCCCGGACAGGTCATCTATGAACTGCATGTGGGCACGTTCACACCGGCAGGTACCCTGGACGCCGCTGCGGCGGAACTCGCCGCGCTCAAGGATCTCGGAATCACCGTCATTGAAGTCATGCCGGTGGCTGAATTTCCCGGCCGGTGGAACTGGGGGTATGACGGGGTTGGACTCTTTGCGCCGGCCCATGTTTATGGAGACCCTGCCGCACTCAAACGTTTCGTAGATACGGCGCATCGGTGTGGGCTTGGCGTCATCCTGGACGTTGTCTACAACCACCTTGGTCCGGACGGAAATTACCTTCCGGTTTTTTCGCAGCACTATTTCACTGACCGCTATCCGAATGAGTGGGGCCAGGCCATCAACTTTGACGGGCCGCGGTCATCGGGGGTGCGCGACTTTTTCATTCAGAATGCCTGTTATTGGGTGGATGAGTTTCATCTCGACGGGTTACGCCTCGACGCGGTTCACGCGCTACACGATGCGGGGCCTCGGCATGTGTTGGCGGACCTGTCTCAGGCGGCAAGAGAAGCGGCCGGCGAGAGATCTATCATCTTGATTGCGGAGTGTGAGGCGCAATGGGTCCACACCATTCACCCGATTGATCAGGGCGGGTGGGGACTGGACGCGGTATGGAGTGAGGACTTTCACCACACCAGCAGAGTGGTGGCGACCGGCCGCCGTGAAGGGTACTACACCGACTACCGTGGCACCGCTCAAGAACTTCTCTCTTGCATGAAGCGGTCGTTTCTCTTCCAGGGCCAGCGGTATCAATGGCAAGGCAAGCCTCGAGGTACCGTGGTGGGGAATGAGCCGGCGGCCGGGTTTGTGTTTTTTCTTCAGAACCATGATCAGGTGGCCAATCAGCTGCGAGGCGACCGACTCCACGAGAAAACGAGCCCTGGTCTACTCCGTGTGCTCACGGCCGTGCTGCTCCTGTCTCCGCAAACTCCGCTTCTCTTCATGGGGCAGGAATTCGCCGCGTCGTCGCCATTTCTGTTCTTTGCCGATTTTCCGCCCGGTGAGCTGGCGCAGGCCATTCATAGGGGTCGGAAGGAATTTTTGGCACAGTTTTCCAGCGCGGCCTCAGCCGAAGCCCAAGCGACCATTCCGGATCCCTGCGATCCTCAGGTCTTTCGACAGTCCACATTGGATCTCTCGGAGCGGCTCCGGCATCGGACCTCATATGCCTTGCATCGCGATCTGTTGCGGTTGCGGCGCGAGGATGCGGTCATCGCCAGGCAGGCGCGCGACCTTCTCGATGGTGCGGTCATCGGGCCCGAAGCTGTGGTGGTGCGGTATGCCGGAGATGGAGGGGATGATCGACTCCTGCTCGTCAATCTCGGGTCTGACTACGACTATCGGCCTGCGCCTGAGCCGCTCCTAGCTCCTCCGGCAGGACGAGCGTGGTCGTTGGTCTGGTCCAGCGATGAGCCTCGTTATGGAGGACCTGGTGTCACGAATTCCTTGAGCGCGGAGGGATGGCGCCTTCCGGCCGAATCCGCCGTGTTCTACAGCACCGTCATGGGAGAGTGAGGATCTGTGGGAGTGAACTCTCCTAACCAGGTAGTGACAATGACGTCCTCGCGCGATCGTGTGCGCGACGAAGAGAGTCTCCTCGCCCGGGAATGGCTGGTGACCAACGGGCTTGGCGGGTATGCGTCGTCCACATTGCTCTGTGCGCCGACGCGGCGCTACCACGGTCTGTTCGTGCCGGACTTGCCTGCCCCATGGGGCCGCACCGTGATGATCCCGCGACTGGAGGAAGAAGTCCTTGTGGGGACCGACACCTGGTCCCTCAGTGGGGTGGAGTTCGAAGACGGGCGCGTGGACGGTGAGGTGTCGACAGTCCTGAAAGAATTTGTGCGGCAGGGGCAAACCCCGATCTGGCGGTATGGCTTTGCCGGGCGAAGGTTGGAGAAGCGGGTTCTGATGCCCTACGGGCACAATTCGCTCTATGTGGAATATCGACTGCTGGAAGGGGATCCGATCCGATTGCAGGTCCGGCCTTTTGTCACCTTTCGCATGCTGGATGTCTCACTAGAATTGGCGAAACAGCCTCCGTTTCCGATGACGGCGATTGAGGGGCGGTATGAGATGCAGCTCTGTGACGGCGCTCCGCCGCTCAAACTCTGCCTGCGGCCGGCCTGCGGACTGTTTGTCGCAGACTCGCGACTGAGTCATGGTGTGTGCTACCGCGTCGATCGAGACCGTGGGTCCGAGCATGTGGAGAACCAGTCCAGCCCAGGGTATTTTCAGGCGGACTTGGCACTGGGCCAATCCCTCGCGTTCGTGGCCAGCACGGAGCCCTGGGAACATCTGGAGTTTCATCCGGACGCGCTTTTCGAGGCAGAATCTCAACGGGTCAGCAAATTATTGCACGCCGTTCGTGCAGCGGGGGCTGATGAGGTCGAAGAGCGGCTGGCCTTGGCAGCGGATCAATTCATCATCGTTCCCGGATCGCGGGTGGAAGAGCAGTCGCTTGCCAAAGCCTCGGGCGACGAAGCGCGAACGGTCATCGCAGGCTATCATTGGTTTACCGATTGGGGACGTGACACGATGATCAGCCTGGAGGGGCTCACGCTCTGCACGGGGCGTCACCAGGAGGCACAGTCTATCCTGAAGACCTTTGCCGGCTATGTCCAAGACGGGTTGCTTCCCAATCTCTTCCCGGAGGGAGAACGGCAGGGCTTGTATCATACGGCGGACGCGACCTTATGGTACTTCCATGCGCTTGATCGGTACCATCGTGCCACGGGTGACGGGGAGACGTTGAGCGAGTTGCTCCCGGTCCTGCGATCCATTCTGCACCATCATGTGAAAGGGACCAGGTTCGGAATTGGTGTGGACCACCACGACGGTCTGCTTCGTGCCGCAGCGGATGGATATCAACTCACCTGGATGGATGCGAAGGTGGACGGCTGGGTCGTGACCCCTCGACGGGGGAAGCCGGTCGAAATCCAGGCGCTCTGGTACAACGCGCTCCGCTGCATGGCCGAGTGGGGGCGGCTCACCGGTCGACCGGAGTCCGAATGGACCGAACTGGCGGAGCAGGCACGGCGATCGTTCAACAGGCGGTTTTGGTCCGACGCAAACGGGCATCTCTATGATGTGGTTGATGGCGAACAGGGCGACGATCCGGCCTTCCGGCCCAATCAGCTTTTGGCGATCGCGCTGCCCCATCCTGTGCTGGACCAGCATCGGTGGCAGGTGGTGGTGGAGCAGGTGGCTGACAAACTCCTGACGCCGCTCGGCTTGCGGACTCTGTCGCGTGATCATCCCGATTACAAATCACAATACTTCGGTGATCTGCGTGCGCGGGATGCGGCGTATCATCAAGGCACCGTCTGGGCATGGTTGATCGGGCCCTTCATTGATGCCTGGCTGAAGGTGTCCCCCGATCCATCTGCAGCGCGATCATTGCTGGAAGGATTTCAGCGGCATCTTGCAGAAGGCGGCATCGGTACGATCAGCGAAATTTTTGACGCCGAACCACCCTATCACCCTCGGGGGTGCATTGCTCAGGCGTGGAGCGTGGCGGAAGTGTTGCGGGCCTGGCAGAAAACTCGCGGAACGCCTGTCTTGCAGCCGTGACCGGCCTGTTCCGTGTCCTTGCGAGAACGCTGGAACAGATCGCCTCAGAGCCCCGGAAGGTCTGGCAGGCAGGACGGTCTAGTCTAAGACCGATTCGTACCGTTCCAACGACGTCACCGCGTATTCTGCTGCCCCAGGCTGTGCGAGCCGCTCGGCAGCAATCGCGGATGGCTCCGCAATTGGTCATGCTTGTGGATGGGGTGCCGAAAGGTCACGGCTGGGTCCATGAGCTGAAATTCGACGGGTGCCGGATCCTCTGCCGCATCCGTGACGGGAGTACGTTTCTCACCGACAGACCATCACCCGTTCAATGCTGGACCGATTCAGACCATAATCCGCGTACTCTTCGGCCAGGGTGGATTGTCCTGCCACCTGGGGACTGCGCTAGTACGCTCAGCAATAGCAGCCTGGTATCAGTGAGCATGACCGGTTGAACTCATTCAACCGAACATTCTGAAGGGAGCCTCTCATGCATGCCACGATGACCAGCGTTGCAGGGACGACCACCAGCAGCCGGATTCACCGGCCGACGCACTGTACCCGTTGCGGTGGATGGATGGTCGAGGAGCGTTGCATGGATATCGGCGAAAGCCTAGGCGGATATTGGTTCTGGGGGCAGCGTTGCATTCAGTGCGGTGACATTGTCGATGAAGTCATCCTGCGAAATCGTCATCTGCCTATTCCAGATTCGGTTGTGTCGGATGATCAGGACATGCCGGAGCCGCATGAGATCGTGCATGCCGCGTGATGGTAGCGGGACGAAGCACCGTGTACTGAGGAGCACAGACTGCCTGCGATCGGATAGGGCAGGAGGGGAGGCACCGGTAGGTGTTGAGGGGCATCGGGCCTTCCTTCCAGCAGCCATCACACCACTTCGCGAATCTTATTGAGCATGAGGCTCTTCAGCAGATCCCAACGGTCCTCCTGCCCTCGGGCTACCGCCTTGGCGAACTGCCAGGCCTGCTTTATTGTGATCTTCCCGGGGAGGGGGCCCTCCATCGGATCAATCACCGATTCCACCACCACCGGACCGGGACGGGCAAAGGCTCATCGATAGACGTCCCGTAACTCGGCGGGATCCTCCACCGTGAAACCGGTTACGCTGCAGGCGCGAGCGCAGGCCGTGAAGTCGATGGGCTGCAGCTCCACGCCAGATTGGGGATGTCCTTCAAACGCGAGTTGTTCCCATTTGATCATGCCGAGAAGGTTATTCTTCAAGACGGGGATTTTGACAGGTAGCGCGTATGTGACGAGTGTGGCCGGTCACGCCGTGTTCGCAGGGCTTCATAGATGCCGTTAATGCCGTCACCGGGCAGACTGAAGATGGTGTCCACCCCCTAGTTGATCAGTCAGTCGATCAAGAGATCCGCAACCGTCTCCATAAGGCCTCCTTCGGCGTCGTTCAAGATAGTGGGGGAGCTGTGGCTCGACGAGCCAATGGAGGCAGCACGAGTTCCTCGGCCAAGATTTTAAGGCAGGCGGTGATGGGGATCGCGAGCAAGAGGCCGTAAAATCCTCCCAAGGCGCCGCCGACGAACACGACGATCAGTACAGTGACGGCACTCATGTCCATGGACTGGCTTTGCACCCAGGGCGTCAGGAGCCAGCTTTCGATGAACTGGACCAGAAGATAGGCAAGAGACGGCCAGACCACGATGATCATGAGGTCGAAGGTGCCGTGCTCGGCCGACAAGACGTCCAGATACTTCAAGAGAACGGCTAAGGGCCATCCGATCAATGAGGCGTAGGGAATGATGGTCAGCACGCCGGTGATCAGCCCCAGGAGAAACCAATAGCGGATGCCGGTCAGGGCCCAGCCGAACGAATAGAGCACGGCTGAGCCGAGTGCAATGGTGAGACGGCCTCGAAAAAATCCGCTCACGGCCTGGTCCATGCGTGTCACGATGGTGCGTACGCGGGCGCGGTAGCTGAGCGGAACGTAGCGTTTTATCTGCTCCAGACTGTGATCAAAGCGCCAGGCAAAGAAGAAGAAGTAAATCGGAATCAGAATGAAGGCGATGACCACGTCGGCGGTGGTGCCGATCACCGTTCCCAACAGCCCGAACGCCTGGCCTGTGCCGGAGAAGATCGGGCGCAAGATCGACAGGGGGTCCTCGCGCAGACTGGTGGCGATGGTCGAGAGGTGTTCTGAAAAGTCGCCAAGCCGCACATGGTATCGCTGTGCGATGCTTTGTATGTAGCCCGGGACGCGCTCGGCAAATGACTGGACTTGTTCCGCGAGCAGCGGACCGAGCCAGGTCATCAAACCCAGGGTCAACACCACTGAGAAGAAGAGGATGACGGAGATGGTTACCGGCCGGGGAACACGCCACTGCTCTTCGGCCCGTCGGATGAGCGGGTTGAACAGATAGGCCAGCAGGAGGGCGATTAAGACCGGCGTGAAGACCCCGCGCAGGTAGTAGCCGAACCAGAGGAGGAAGAGGATTCCCCCGCCCCAGAGCAGATCCCGTATCGGCGTGATCTGCCAGAGATGTCGATCTGCCGGGCCGGGCGGGCGGCTGGGTGTCGCCTGCGTGGGCCTCACACGTGTAGCCAGGACTGTGGAAGGGTCTGGGGTCATGACGATGTCCATTCCTCCTGATGACCCGTCTCCGAGACGGATGGTGCGTTCTGCGGGCTCGTGCGTTCGCTGCCTCGAAGCGCCGCTGCCGCCTGTTCGATCTGGGCGTTGATCTCGCCACCCAGCAGCATCACGATGCCGGTTAAATAGAGCCACAACATGAGCACGATGACCCCGGCGATGGATCCGTAGGCCGCATTGTAGTTCCCGAAATGTTCCACATACGCCTTAAAACCCAGTGAGAGGAGGAGCCACAGTGATACCGCGCAGACGGAGCCCGGAGTAACCCACCGCCAGTCGTGCTGCACGTCCGGACAAATATCATAGATGAGTGCGAGTGCAAACAGCATCAGCACGACGGCCACAGGCCATTGCAGGACATTCCAGCTGAGAAGGAATAGCCAGCCCAGGCCAACGATGTTCGCGATCCATTCTCCGATGCGTGCTCCGTACAGAATGAGCGTGATGGAGAGGATGATGAATCCTGCCAATCCGATAGTCAGCAGGGAAGCGATCAGGCGAACTTTCCAGTAGGGCCGGGTCTCCGTTGCGCCATAGACGACATTCAGCGATTCCATGATTGCGGTGACGCCGCTGGACGATGCCCAGAGGGCTCCCAGCAATCCGAGTGAGACCATGTCGCCGCCGCTGCCCAGGACGACGTTTTCCAAATAGCGCTCCAACAGGGAGAGAGCATCGGCGGGCAGCACCGTGCGTAGATATTGCATGAGTTCGGGCATGGTTTCCTTCAGCGGAAATAGCCCGATCAAGGCCGTCAGAAAGAGGAGCGCGGGGAACAGGGCCAAGAGAAAATAGTACGCGAGTTGGGCCGCACGCCCCAGGAGTTCATCGCGCTGGCTCTCTTCCCATACGCGAAGGGCAAATGTTTTCCAGTCGAGCCCGCCACGCTTCCATGGGTTCCAGCGAGGCGAGGAGCTGGTCAGAGAAGCTGACACGCGAGACACTCCACATCAAAGAGCGGACAACAGATCTAATCAGCACTGTCACATGATCACGATGAATGTGCGTCGCTCTTTTCCTCAGACCGATGATTCGATGGGCGCGCATCAGGGGAGGGTGAGGCTGTCGTTGACGCGCGCTCGGGATCGGGGGGCAGTGTGATGCCGAACGAGCGCGCAATTTCTGGAATCATGCGACGGGCGAGTTCGACGAACAGGCCTCGTCCTAATTGCATGACCATCTGCTTCGCCTCTTCCGTTTCCGGTCCGAAATCCTGCGAGAGTCTATGCCACAGAGTGTGATCGTTCCGGTTGCGAGTCTCCCGACGGTGGGACGAGTCACTCGGATAGTAGTCGTAAATGCCGTCCGGCTGTGTCGAGCGAGCGCCCCGTTGTGAGGATGACGGCATGACGGGTGATGCTTTGGCCCCTGCCGGGTAATAGGGATAGATGCCGTTGCGCTGATGCCGGGTGCTGCGCTCGAAGAGTCCGAGTGCATAACCGGCGCAGACGGCTCCGCCCACCATCAGCCAGGGATGGGCCTGGATCTGGCGCGATGGGTTGATGACCGACGTTGTGTGATCGAACAGATCATTGACGTGCTTGGTGGTTTGATCCAGCATGCGGGTCAGTTGCATCGTGGCGTCCTCCGCGTGGTGCTGGACGCGTTGCTCCAACGCGTCCAGTTTGTGGGCGATAGCCAATCTCGTCTGCAGAATGTCTTTCAGATCTTGGTCGAGAGCACCTGTTCTTTGATCCATCGAGCATCTTCCTTTATGGAGTGATAGGTGCGGAACGGCCAGAAGCGGAGCGTGGACCCCAGGGATGCAGCGCTGGCCAGGCACAATCCTGCGCCAATCCCGCACAGGAGGCCGATGAGTCCATAACTCGTCCACAGGGGGAGGCCCCACCAGCTGTGCAGAACGTGAACGCTCATGAGCAGCAACAGCAGGCTTGTCATGAACAGCAGGGTCACGCCGATGCCGGCGCGCACCACCAGAGTAACGATCTTTTGTCGCTCCAGTTGCATTTCATCGCGGGCCAGTCGCATCGTCTGCGTGATCAGGAGGCGCATGTCCTCCATCAGTCCTTGCAGCAAGGCGGCGACGGATAGAGGGTGGGGATTCTCCATGACGCGTCCTTTCTAGTGTTGTCGCGTGCGGGAGAGGAGATACCCGCATCCCAAGCCCAGCAGAATCGCCTGCACTGGATACCGTCGAATAAGAATTTCAAGATCCTGCAGGACGCCTGTGATCCCCTGCTGTTGAAGGGACTGTGGGGTTCGGCTGGCAGCGGCGGTCGTTTTCTCCGCCACATCCGAGATCGCGTCACCCGTCTGCTTCAAGGCCTCCATGCCTGCGTGTGATTCCATGCCGTTCTCCTTCTGCTGTTCCTGGACCAGTTTCCTGCGTAGTCGCTACGTCCAGAGCCTAGCGGTGCGTGCACGGTTGCTGTACTCGGCAAAGCCCTAGTCCTGTTCACCCGCTCCGCCTTACTCACAGAGTCGGTGACGTGGTGCAGACCTCCTTGGGTGTCGTGACCGGCGCATAGCGCATGGCAAGTCGTATATCAGGCCTTGTTCGTTCGTGTTGGAGGTAGAGCGTGACGGAACGTTTGGTGTGAGTCGATACGTGAAGCGGCTCAATAATCGGCACGTCGATCAATCCTTTGATCTCACTTGGGCCTGGTTCATGATTGCGCCGAATACAGACTGATCTCCGCCTGTAGATGTCTGGATCTTGTGCTGTTCTTTGATCGTCGCGGCCGACCGGGAAATGCCGATGAGTATGCGGTGTTTGGCGGGGTCGTCCGAAACGAGCGCTGTGAGGGCAGCCGCCTCTTATGGGCGAACAAATGCCTGCAGAGCGCGACGTGAGGGATGTGTCCAAGACCGACCACGGCACATCGTACCGGCGCAAGTCGAATAGGGAGCGGCCCACTTCCATGGAAAACACGGGGGTCGAAGGGAACGCATCTCGTGATGCAGGTATCAGCCGACCGGTCATTCAAGGCGGAGGAAAGATGTCTCGCTCCTCTCTCACAAAGTGCAGGCGCACGGTCTGCATCATGTCCTCAAAGAATTCATCCATCGCCTGGTCGTCATCCGATTCTGATCCGCGGAGCTCGTCCATCATTGCTCTCAGCTCGTCATGCTCCATCAGGATCTGGTCAATCCTCAGCGGTCCGGACTTGGCACGCTGAGTGAGGTGATTGGCAAACAGCGCTTCTTCTTTGCGAAAGTGTTCCTCCAGAAGGCCGAGAATCTGATCAACCGTGGATCGCCGCGAATCGGGCGAGATGGCGAGATACAGCTGGAACAGTGCCAGAATGTTTCGATGGTCTTCGCGCAATGTGCGAACGGTCGTCTCGCTGATGCCGGCAAGGAATTCTGTGTTCGACATAGGTCGACCCCCCTCCCATCCTCGTCTGCCGCGGTGTGTACTATCTCAAACGTAACGGCGAGGACCACAAATGCATACTGGGCAGGACCCTGAGTGAGAGTCTCGGATGGGCCACGCCCGGGTCGGAATGATTCGACACTCGCGACCCGGCCGGATGGAGATCAGCGACCCTGGTGACCCAGGAACGCCTGAGACGGTTGAGCGTCCAGCGTGAGTTGCCCTGCCGCTGTGGCCGTGCCTTCCAACAGTATTGATATGGTGATGCCCTGCGCCGAGGAGCGCACCTGGTCCGGCTGCTGTCGGGTGACCAGAATGTCCATAGTCAGATCTCCCGAGCGGTGGCTGCCGGTGATGGTCTGCTTCAGACGATCGACGTGGTTCGACAGATCGACCACAAACGCCTGGCGGAGTTTTGGTTGAAGTTCGCGATCCACCGACTGCCAGTACCCGAGGCGAATCGAGTCGATCGCCGTTTTCGATTCATGTGCCATCTGCAAATCGGGAATCGTCAAGGTCCTTCCCGCATCATCCAACCGTGGGGTGCCCCAATAATACAGGGTCCCTTTCAGATCACCGATTGTCTCCACGGTCAGCAGCACTCGGCCGTTCGCATCAGCGGCGGAAACCTTCTCGATGACGGCAGACTCGGAGGCCGTGGAGTCCAGGTAGACGATCTGATGGAAGAGTTTGCCCTGCAGCTGATGCGAGACCTGTTGGTAAGAGACCGGAATCTTGGCCAGGATCGTATAGGGAGTATTCTCTGAAGCGGGCGGCCCAGAGTTCACGAGCGCTACGGTTGGTGCTGCCTCAGGACAGGTAGGCTCGTACGTGATCACCGGCATCTGTTTCGCTGTGCCGGTGATCACGGTATCACGTACGGTGCCTTTCTGCTGGCTCATGACCATCTCTCGGGGATTTCCATAGAGGCAAGCGCGCGTGTTCAGCGAGGCCACGGGCATGGACAAGGGACCTTCGAGATGGTCCCACATCCGCTGGAAAGGAATGCTGAAGACTTGCGGATGCACGGCTTCAGCTAACGCGGTTTTGATGTGCATCAGTCCGAACAACTCGGGCAATTGTTCAGCGACTGCGACATTGAACATGTTGCAACGTGCATCGCTTTCGGGCTTGCCGGTCACTGTCAGGTGAGTCGGGTCAAAGGCAAACGAGAGTGTGTCCCGATTCTGAACGAGCTGCAGTTGTCCCGAAGCGTCCAGCGTCGCGTAGACCGGATCCAAGCGGCACCCCCGTGAGCTCCCACGCGCTTCGATGTCACCTTTGTACTCGGTTTGGATCACCACCAATCCATCTTGGATGTGAACTTGGGGCTCGCCGTTTTTGACGAACGTCCATCGAAACTCCTGTTCCAACGGATGGCCAGCCTCCGTGAGGCGATCAGGGACACTCTTGCGGATGGCCGTGTGAATAGGCATCAAGTCTGTCTTCACCTGCACCGGCATCTGCGAGATGGGCGCTCGCGACTCCTCATTGGCCATCGCGGTGAAAGACGGTACTGTGCTCGTGATGGGCGGCGGCACCGGTTTGGATGCACTCCTGGGAATGCTATGGCTGCAGGCCGCCCCTGTGAGAAGGACGGCGGCAAATGCTGGAACGACAATGCTGAGCTGAACCTTCATGACAGCCTCCTTCTGCTGCACGGCGCGGGTGGGCAGCCGTCGATCATCTTACTGCGGCTGAATTTGGAGATTGTTGTTCACTGTGCGCACGCCATTCACCTCACGCGTCAGGTCGGCGACGCGCAGCTTCTGCTCGGGAGTCTTCACGACACCATTGAGCGTGACGATGCCTCGATGTGTGTCCACATCAATTCGAGTGAAATTTGAGAGGCGATCGGAGGCGAGTTTTGAATTGACGGCAGCGGTAATGGACGCATCATCAATTGTCTGGCCGGCGGTCTTGCCGGTCGTGGATTGGCAGCCGACCAGCGTCAGTAATGTCATGCCGACTGCGAGATGGAGCATCGGTTTCATTGTGGCGAACCCCTTTCCTGGACCGGACGATGCAGATACATCGACCGATGGCATTTATCCGCGTGGGCTGGTGGTTTCCTCCAGTGATTGCTTCGTGGCCGCGACCGTATCGTCGACGAACTCGCGTGCCGCGCGGCCGGCCTGTCGCATGGTCTGTTTGCTGCTGGCGACATACTCCTGTCCGCGTTCGACGGCCTGGTCCCACGCGGCGCGGCCCTGTTCAGCAGCTTCGTCCAGTTCGTCTTTGGCCTTCGTGGCATAATCGCGAAGCGTGGAACGCAATTCGTGTCCGGATTGGGGGGCGAGCAGGAGTGCCACTCCTGCGCCGATGAGCGCTCCGGCCATGAATGCCGACCACGTTGATGAATCGTCCTGTTGCATGGATTCTCCTCCTCTCACTGGTGCTGGTGATGGCCATCTGCATCGCTGGATACATACAGTGTCCTGCGATGACGTGTGGGTTCAGGGTAACAGGACAGCGGCGATCTCCCACTAGGCATGGCCCTAGTCTGGTGTCGATTCATAAGCGATTCCTGAAAATGTCCGGATGGAGGTAAGGAGGCGTATATGCCTGAATGGGCTATGGCCGGAACGGTGGATCTGAGAGAGGGGAATCAGAATTGGGAACGCAGGTTGGAAATCCGTCTACACTACGGTGATAGGGACCAACACGTGCAGTGAGCCAAGGCCTCTGTGGGGGGGGCGATCAGATGAACATGGCTAACCGTGTGCCTACTGCCAGGCGTGACGGAAGCCGTGGTGACCTGGAAGAAAGAAGAGCGGCTATGCAGGGCTGGCTCTGAATGAAGTGCGATGGTGCGCCCGACAGGACTTGAACCTGTAACCTTCTGATCCGTAGTCAGATGCTCTATCCATTGAGCTACGGGCGCGTATGACACTTGTGAGCCCGCCCGAAGGGATAGTCCTTCTGAGCGGGCTCACAAGTACAGCGCTCCTTATACAGGCTTGAGGGAAGACCGGTCAAGTCTGTCGAGCAGACATATTCGCTAAAACAGACTCCTGCTCAATTCTCCGGATGGTGCACTCTCGTTACCACTCTTGTCGTAGGCTGTCACGACGAAGAAGTAGGTGGAGCCCAACGGGAGCGTCAGCCGCGTTGAGGTGACATTGCCGACATCAAAAGCTTGGGTACGTGCGCCGGATCTTGTTCCGACATACACACGATACCCTTGCAGGTCTGCTTCCGTATTGGCATTCCATGTGACGGTCACGGTGCCGGTGGTCGTACCAGGAGCCGGTGGCGGCGGTGGCGGCGTGGCGCCTCCGATTGGCGCCGGGGGTGGTGGGGGCGGTGGTGTGGCGGTGCCACTGGCGAGGACAGAGAGCGAGACCGGGATGCGCAGGGTTTGCGAGCCGTTGGGCCCGCTCTCCAGGATATAGACGACACCCGTATAGCTGCCAACGTTCATGGTGGCTGTGTTCACCGAAACCGTGATGGGATCAACCTCTGTCGTGATCGTCTGCGTGCTGCCATAGGGGGGGGTCATCAAGAGCCATGCCTGATTCGCGCTGATGCTATAGCTGCTCTGTTGCGTGCTGGACTTCTGCAGATTAAATACGCCGGTGGCCGTATTCCCCTTCGCGGCGGTGAGCGACAGGGCGGAAGGGAAGGGCTGGAGCAAGGGCGTCAACGAGCCGGTCGGTGGTGGCGGCGGGGGCGTGGCCGCGGGCGGCGGAGGAGGAGGAGTGGTGGCCGGCGGGGGGGGCGTCGTTGAAGGTGGCGGCGGCGTCGTTGATGGCGGCGGCGGGGGAGTGGCGCTGCCGCTGGCGAGGACGGTGAGGGACACGGGGATCCGTAACGTCTGCGACCCGTTGGGTCCGCTTTCCAGGATATAGACGACACCCGTATAGCTGCCAGCGTTCATGGTAGAGGTGTTGACCGTCACTGTAAGGGGATCGATTTCTGTGGTGATGGTCTGGGTGCTGCCATAGGGCGGGTTCATCCAGAGCCATGCCTGATTCGCACTGATGCTATAGCTGCTCTGCTGGGTACTGGACTTCTGCAGGTTCAACACGCCGGTGGCCGTATTTCCCTTCGCGGCGGTGAGCGAGAGCGCGGATGGGAACGCCTGCAATAACGGCGTCAGCGATCCGGTTGGTGGCGGCGGTGGGGGCGTGGCCGGCGGTGGGGGCGTGGCCGGCGGTGGGGGTGGGGGCGGTGTGGTGGACGGCGGCGGTGGGGGTGTCGTTGAGGGCGGTGGCGGCGGAGGAGGAGGCGTGGTGCCTGCCGCAGTGACCGTGGCCGTGACCGGAATCCGCCAAGTCGTCGACACACCGGGGCCGGATTGTCCGATATAGATGACGCCCGAGTAGGTGCCGGCGGATAGGCCCATTGCCGCCGTATTGACCGTCACGGTTAGGGTGTCCTTCTCTGTGCTGATGGTCTGAGTACTCCCGTAGGGCGGAGTCAGCCAGATCCACGCCTGATTGGCGCTGATGTAGTAGCTATGTTGCGCGGTATCCGATTTCGACAAACTCAGCGTGGTGCTGGCCGTACCGCCCTGTGCGACAGTCAAGGACACGGAGCCCGGGGTGAATTGAAGGTTTTGGGCAAAGGCGATCGATGTTTCACCGACGACGTCACAGAACCAGCACGACAGCATCATGAGTAGGAGAAGTCCAGGCGCCTGTCGTCGCATGAGGCGTGGTGAATGCTGATTCGGTGTATTGCGCTGTGACGTCATAATCGATACTCCCTTAGGTGATCGTCCTGAAATGAAAAAGCCCATCGCTTGTCTGTGAGCAACAGGTGTGCCACAGACCGATGATTCGGCATTCTTCTTAGTTGATTGTCGGGACTGGCTCAGCGGAGTTCGGTGAGAATCCCGTCAGGATATGTGTCAAGGCTGAACCTAACGAATCAAAACCGAATAGGCAAGTAAAAATTTTACGCGTTCCCCGTAGTTCTTAGGGCAAACCATCTCGTAGCGCATCTGGGACAAGTGTAGGCTATCGGCACTACAGCGCACAAAATCGAATGTCACGCCGGATCAGAAATGGGAAGTTCACCTAGGGAGTCCTCGCGTCAGAATGGGATCGTGTGGTGCGGGGCTGCCGGTCGAGGCGGAGAAAGGTATTGACCAGGCGTGGTAGGTACGGTATCAGAGTGCGCGCGGTTCCGGAAGACGTACGTAGTCCCTCATTTCCGTGAGGGCTGGGTAGTGGCCCGGATAGCAAAGGAGTGCTACCGATATGATCCCATGGCGTGTCGTTTTTTTTATAGTCTGTGCTTCTCTGTCGTGTTCGGGGTTGACTGCTGCCCGGGCTGAAGCGCCTGCCGCCCAGTCCTCGTCCATTTCTCATATCGATGTCAAGATCACCGAATGGTTTAGTCAGGGCGAAACGGTCTGGAGCCATAACGCTTCGGGATTAGACCCCAACCTTGGCAATCCGAGCTCCAAACTCAAATATAAAGACACCGGCACGAACGTGACCGAGGTCAGCGGACAGGTGTACCTCAAAAACAGGATGTTTATGCGCGGTACATTTGGGTATGGAGCCATCGGCGGAGGCCGCCTGACGGATGACGATTTTCTTAGCGCGCAAGGAGCAGCGTCCCAGGGGGCCACGGTGAGCGGGGAGCACCGGTTTTCCCGGACGTACAGCGACATCGGCGGGGACAATCTCTGGTATTTGAAGGGTGACCTCGGTGCGATTGCCCATACGTTCCAAGACAACAAGGGGACCTTGGGGCTGTTCGCGGGCTTGCAATATTGGCGGGAACGGCATGTTGCGACGGGAGTGACGCAGGCTGAATGTACCACGGCGTCGGCGCCGAGCTCGGAGTTCCGCTGCTCTCCCGTCGGCACGGTCGGGTTTCGCAATCAGGCGGTGATCACGAACACGGTCACCTGGGTATCCGGCCGCCTCGGTGGGGAGCTGGAATACAAACTCGATCGGCGTGTCAGTCTTGAAGCAAAGGTTGCGCTGCTCTTATCGTATCTCAACAACGAAGACGTGCATCACCTGCGGACTGACCTGGCACAGGATCCCAGTTTCAGGATGGTCGGCTTCGGGGTCGGGACCGATACGGACGTCAATCTGCGAGTCAGAATTTGGGAGCGCCTCTATCTCACTGGCGGGTATCGCGTCTGGTGGAATCGGGTCGTGGCGGGAGATCAGTGGAAGATCTATGGCTCGGATGGATCCACCGGCACGGCATCGCTCACGCAATTCCAGACGCTGAGACATGGACCCACGGTGGCTCTCACGTACACCTTCTAGTCATCGGCCGACGTATCCAACGATTTTTTGAGCCCCTCACACGTCAGCCGACGTGGTGTACATCCGCGTCACTAGCCTCCCGTCGTTCGTAACCAATGGAAGCAGTGTAGGGAGGAATGGTCTGCCGTGGTCGCAGGACGTTTCACGTTTCATGAGCGACGGGATTCGACGGTAGCGTTCAGCGTGAGCGGGAAGAGCCGGTTTCCTCTTCATACTCCGCAAAGAGCCGCTTAGCTTCAGGGTGTAGCAGATAGGGTTGACCGTAGGGGATCCCGGCGGTTCTGAAGAGCGGCGTGAGCTTTTCATTAGGATGCAGGTACCCGGCCCTTAGGGGAACCGAACGTTTCGTGTGCCGAATGAGCGAACAGGGCGTGGGGCGAATGGCGGTTAACCAATCCGCGATGTCTTGAGGATTCCCGATCGAGGCCGAGAGCAGCAGTAGTCGAGCCTGAGCCGGACAGAAAATCAGTGTCTCCTCCCAGACCACGCCGCGCTCCGGATCGGCGAGGTATTGAGATTCATCCATAATGACCAGCCCCAGGGTATCCAGACGCACATCGATTTCGCCACCGGCCGCATCGTAGAGCAGGTTCCTGAGAATTTCCGTGGTCATGATGAGCAGCGGGGCCTGGGCATGTTCGCGGCGATCGCCGGTGAGGATTCCCACTTGCCCGGGGCCGAACAGGCGGGAGAATTCGGTAAATTTTGTATTGGAGAGGGCTTTCAGCGGCGATGTATAGATCACCGTGCGATTCTCCCGCATCGCCCGAGTGGTAGCCTCGATCGCCACATAGGTCTTCCCGCTCCCGGTCGGCACACTCACGACGACGTCCGTCTCAGCCAGACGGGCTAGTGCTTCCACTTGCCAGGCATCCGGCACAAAGGGTTGCGGTGGCGGGACGCCGATGCCGGACAGCCACTCGTGGAGCGACACGGGCGGCTCATGATGGCCGTGCTCTTCGGCCTTGTGCGGTCGCTGAGGCGCCTGGCTTGCCGTGGGTCGGGTGTGGGGTTTTGCAGGTTTGGGTTTCTCCACCGGCGCGGCTTCCTGCCGGCTGGTTCGTTCTTCGATGAGCGCCAGGAGGTCTGATTCTAACCCTGGGCGATTTTCGGCAGAGGCCTGCAGAAGCAAATCCACGAGTTTTCGTTTCCCGGAGCGGAAATGCCGGCTGATTCGCCCTCGCGCCAGGCGGTGGAGCAGCGCGACCGGTTGCTGCAGCAGCAATTCTTCGAGTTCGTGTGTCGTCATGAGCACTCCGAGAAGCGTGAAACGTCACGCGCGATCTGTACGACGACGAGGCGTGTGGGAAGTCCCTCTGCGAACGGCGACCTCATGGCAGTTCCTCCAGCACGCCTCGGCGCATGGCGGCGATGGCTTTCTCGGCCGACTCCGCCAGCGATGGATGAGTACTTTTCAACGTTTTGAGTTGGGACAAGAACTCGATCGTCCGCGCGAACAGCCGGAACATGTCGCCTTCCGCCATAGTGGTCAACCGGGCCAGGCCGATCCAGGTGAGCGTCTGATCCGCGACCCACCGCTCGGTCAGTGCCGCCACGTCGGCGCGGAGCATCGGCGGGGCTTCATGCGGGGCAAGGCTCTCCGCCAGTTTACGAACTTGGAACAGGAGTGTGACCAGTCCCGCGCTACCGCGCGGAAAGGAGCCGGGACGATCATCGTCATGCGCGATGCTTGCCATCACGGCCGCCAGTAATGGGGGATCAATGGCGCCGAAGGCCTCCGCACGAATCAACTCGGTGATGAGCAGGGAATGATCGATGCGGATCAACCGGGCCCATTCTCCGTCGGCCGTGAGTTGGGCCTGGGCGTTCAGGTAGCCGAATCGCTCCAGCACATCGATTCGTTCTTGAAAGCGGTGCCATAAGCTCGTCTGGAGCGCTTGAATCGACTTCATGTGCCGCTGGATCTCCTGGCGCACCCGCGATGCACGGGGGAAGTCGCGCTGGCAGGCCTGTCGCGAGGGACAGGTGGGACAGGCGAAGTCGCCCAAGGTCTGGACGATGGAACTATCCAGCGGGGCCTCTTCGTTCTGGTGCGTCAGGATGGGCAGAATCGGCAGTCTCGGAGGGAGCTCGGTGAGATGGTGCGTCAACTGGTCCAGTGACTGCGCCGTGCACCAGGGATACGATGAGGTTTCTTCGCACTCGAAGGTGCGATCGAACACCTGCGTGACGATCGACGCGGGGCATTCGTTGAGCGAGCCTCCCTCCCGCAGGAGGGTCACCATCGGGGCATGTTGGCCTTTGCTCCGGTATTGACGAAGAATGATGCCGCGCCCACGCACCAGTCCCACGACTCGCCCGGGCGTGAGGAAGTGCATTCGAGCTGCGACCTCCGGGGACTCCTGCTTCGCAAAAGGGCTGCGGGGTTTTTTCCGTTTGCGGGCCTGTTCAAACACCTGCCATTGCGTAATCCAGTCTGAGCAGACGCGCGGGCCGAACGGTTCCATCTCCGTCCGCAGACCGTCGAGTTTGCTTTCGAGCACCGCCGTGCGCTGGTTCAACTGAAATTGGGCAAAGCTTTTAGCCAGAATAGATTGAATCTGTTCGCGCGGGTGAGCTTTGAGCAGGTTCAGGACCATCGGATAGGTGATCACGAACTGACTATGAATCGCCTCCGGCTGTCCGGTGAGCCCCTTGGTCAGGACCGTCAGGTCAATGTAGGGAGATGGCGTGATGACCGCGAAGCCGACGAGGTCCTTGCCGCGGCGCCCGGCTCGGCCGGCCAGTTGCTGAATCTCACTCGCGGTCAGGTCGGTGAAATCCCGTGCTTTGCGAATGCTGGACTGCGTCACAACAACCGTACGGGCGGGAAAGTCGACGCCAGCGGCCAGCGTCGTGGTTGCAAAGACGGCGTCGAGGGAGCCGGTGCGCATCAATTCTTCCACGGCGATTTTCCAGGAAGGCAGATGTCCGGCATGGTGTGCGGCCACGCCGATGCGTGGGACGGTTTCGATGAGCGGATGTTCCGCCACGCTGGGGTACTGTTCGATGACCTGCGCCAGGACGCGGGTGATCTGTTCCTGTTGCGTTTTCGGGAGGGCGACCTGACTGCGCTCGAACGATTGCATCGCTTCGTCGCAGGCCCGTCTCGAGGTGAGAAAGATGATCGCAGGAGTAAGGTGTCGTTGGCGGAGAGTCGCGACCAGATCAACCGGATGGATCGACGGCGGCATGCAGTTTCATTCCCTTTGAAATGACCACCAATCCCGAATCGGTGACTTTGAACCGTTGACGATCCGCGACCGGGTCGAAGCCGATGACGGTTTTCGGCGGAATGATGACATCCTTGTCGATGATCGCGCGGCGGATGCGAGCATGTTCACCGATGACCACATTTTCCATCACGACCGATTCCCGGACATCCGCATGATCATGGACGCGGACATGCGGCGACAGCACCGAGTTTTGGACACGCCCGCCGGAAATAATGCAGCCTCCGCAGACGATGGAGTCCAAGGCTACGCCCATGCGGCCACCTTGGAAATCCTGGGCGAACACGAACTTCGCGGGCGGAAATTGTCCCTGATAGGTGCGGATCGGCCAGTGTTGATCATACAGGTTGAACTGCGGATCAACGGAGACGAGATCCATATTGGCTTCCCAATACGCGTCGAGCGTACCGATGTCTCTCCAATAGTTCACGGCCTTCTTGTTCTCGTCCTGAAATTTGAAGGCGTAGACCCGGCATTCCTTGATCATCCGGGGGATGATGTTCTTGCCGAAATCGTGCTTGGTGCCTTCCTTGGCATCCCGGATCAATTGTTCACGCACGACCTCGGTCCGGAACAGATAGATGCCCATGGAGACGAACGCCTGACTCGGGTCGCCGGGAATATGCATCGGGTTGTCGGGTTTTTCGTCAAAGCTCAAGATGCGGCGGTCGTCGTCGACGCCGATGACGCCGAACCGGTTGGCCTCCGCAATCGGAGTTTCGATCGCGCCGACAATGGCATCCGCCTGTTTTTCGATCAGGAGGTTGTACATGTCGGCGTAATTCATCTTGTAGATGTGATCGCCGGCCAGCACGAGGAGAAACTCGGGGTGATCGTTATCCATCAGAAAGAGGTTTTGATACACGGCATCGGCGGTGCCGCGATACCACTCTTCGCTGATCCGCTGCTGGGGTGGAACCGACACGATGTATTCGCCGAGCTCGGGGTTGAGGATGTTCCATCCCGTGCGGATATGCCGGTCGAGGGAGTGCGATTTGTATTGGATCAGCACGGCAATCTGCCGAAGCCCGGAGTTCAGGCAGTTGCTCAGGGTGAAATCGATGATGCGATATTTGCCGCCGAAGGGGACTGCGGGTTTTGCGCGTTGGTCGGTGAGAGGCTGGAGACGTTCGCCTTTTCCTCCCGCCAGCACCATC
>WBZQ01000086.1_pt1 | contig 94826 bp, 87 predicted proteins | sample 5204251 | NCBI WGS metagenome assembly WBZQ01 (sample SAMN12412402, study PRJNA552823) | activated sludge metagenome | isolation source: activated sludge from nitrification reactor of wastewater treatment plant... | place: USA: Virginia | collected 2017-09
TTGCGGGCGCTGCAGCTCGATCCGGCGCTCGCCCCGCCGGCCCCGCTCAAACCACAGTCCAATGCGCGTTCCAAGGAATGGGTGACGCGCTACCGAGCCGACGCCGAACGAAACGGATACCCACTATGACCGTCGACACCGCGCCACCGCGGACAGCCACCACCACCGACGTCGAACACGTACCCGCACTGCGGGTTCTGGAGGCCGAGGCGGTGCACATCATCCGCGAGGTGGTGGCCGAACTCGAACATCCCGTGCTGCTGTTCTCCGGCGGCAAGGACTCGATCGTGTTGCTGCATCTGGCGGAGAAGGCATTCCGGCCGCACCCCCTGCCGTTCCCGATTCTGCACGTGGACACCGGCCACAACTTCAGCGAGGTCATCGCGTTCCGCGACAAGCGGGTCACCCCCACCGCCGCACGGCCCGAGGGGATCCGGCTGATCGTCGCGTCGGTGCAGGAGTCCATCGACACCGGCCGTGTCGCCGAGACCACCGACCCGTCGGGCTCACGTAATCGGCTGCAGACCCGCACCCTGCTCGACGCGCTCGAGAAGTACGGTTTCGACGCCGCTTTCGGTGGCGCGCGGCGCGACGAGGACCGGGCCCGGGCGAAGGAGCGCGTCTTCAGCTTCCGCGACGAATTCGGTCAGTGGGATCCGCGCGCGCAGCGTCCCGAACCGTGGTCGATCTACAACGGCCGTATCCGGCAGGGCGAGTCGGTGCGCGTGTTCCCGCTGTCGAACTGGACCGAACTCGACATCTGGCGCTACATCGAACTGGAGAACATCGACCTGCCGTCGATCTACTTCGCCTCCCGGCGTGACGTTTTCGAACGCGACGGCATTCTGCTCACCGTGTCGCCGTTCACCCATCCCCGGCCGGGGGAGACCGTGACCAACGAATGGGTGCGGTACCGGACGGTCGGCGACCTCACCATCACCGGCGCGGTCCGTTCCACGGCCACCACGCTGCCCGAGATCATCGCCGAGGTGTCCGAGGCGACGGTGTCCGAACGCGGCGAAACCCGTGCCGACGACCGAACCTCCAGCGCCGCAATGGAAGACCGTAAACGAGAAGGATACTTCTGATGACCGTGACAGACCTGGACACCCCACCCTCGGCCGCAAACCGGCAGTTCCTGCGGCTGGCGACGGTCGGCAGCGTCGACGACGGCAAGTCCACCCTCATCGGCCGTATCCTGCACGACACCGGGTCGTTGCCCACCGATCACATCGAGTCGGTGACCGGCGACGACGGCGAACTCGACCTGGCCGCCCTGTCGGACGGGTTGCGCGCCGAACGCGAGCAGGGCATCACCATCGATGTCGCGTACCGGTTCTTCTCCACCGACACCCGCAGCTACGTCCTCGCCGACACCCCCGGCCACGAGCGGTACACCCGCAACACGTTCACGGGTGCGTCGAATGCCCATGTGGCCGTGGTGCTTGTCGACGCCCAGCACGGTCTGCAGCGCCAGACGCGACGCCATGCGCGGATCGCCTCGCTGGTGGGTATCCGGCATGTGGTGGCCGCGGTCAACAAGATCGACCTGGTCGACTTCTCCGAGGAACGGTTCGCCGCGGTCAAGGCCGACCTGGACGAGCTGGCGCTGCAGGTGGGAATCGATCAGATCACCGCGATCCCGGTGGCCGCCCGCAGCGGCGACAATGTGGTGCACCGCTCGGCGTCCACGCCTTGGTACACCGGCCCGACTCTGCTGGAATTCCTTGAGGCAATCGAACTTTCGGCTCCCTCGCCGCAGGCCCGGGAACTGCGGCTGCCGGTGCAGTACGCCTCGCGACCCAGCGTCGCGCATCGGCGCGTCTACAGCGGACGTGTCGTCGCCGGCACCGTCGCGGTGGGCGACGAGATCGCGGTGCTGCCCTCCGGTAGCCGCAGCACCGTCACCGCCCTCGACACCCTCGACGACACCCGTACGACGGGGGTTGCGGGACTGTCGGTCTCGATACAGCTCGCCGACGACATCGACGTGGGCCGTGGTGATGTGATCGTCAGTGCCGCCGAGGACGCGCACCTTCCGGTCGTCGCGCGGGAGATCGAGGCCACCGTATGCTGGCTGGCCGAGAAGCCGCTGCACGCCGGTGACCGGGTGGCGCTCAAACACGGAACGACGACGGTCCGCGCCACCGTTCAGTCGCTCGACCGCCGCCTCGACCCGGACAGTCTGATCGAGCAGGTGGGCCCGAGTTCGCTGGAACTCAACGACATCGGCACCGTCACGCTGCGCACCTCGTCGGTGGTGCTCGCGGACAGGTACTCCGAGAACCGTGACGGTGGCGCGTTCGTCCTCATCGATGAGGCGTCGAACGAGACGGTTGCCGCCGGAACGATCTCCGAGGCACGGGAGGTGGTGCCCGGCAAGGCGACCCGCAACGACATCAAGTGGCATCCGAGTTCGCTCGCCCGGAATGAACGCTGGCGCAAGACCGGCCAGCGCGGCGCGACCGTGTGGCTCACGGGCCTGCCGGCCTCCGGCAAATCCACCCTGGCGGTGGCGCTCGAACGGCTCCTGGTCACCCAGGGCCGGGTGGCGTACCTGCTCGACGGCGACGACATCCGCCACGGTATCTCCGACGACCTCGGCTTCTCGCCGGGTGACCGCGCCGAGAACATCAGGCGCGTAGGTCATCTCGCCCGGCTGTTCGCCGATTCCGGCGTGATCGCCATCGCCTCGCTGGTCTCGCCGTTGCGGTCGGATAGGGAGATCGCCCGCGAACTCCACGACGCCGCCGGCCTTGACTTCATCGAGGTGCATGTGTCGACGCCGGTCGCCGAATGCGAACGCCGGGATCCCAAGGGCCTCTACAAACGTGCCCGTGAGGGCACCCTGCGCGGTCTCACCGGGGTCGACGCACCGTACGAGAAACCGGAGTCCCCGGACCTGCGTTTCGACACCACCGGCGCCGACATCAACGACCTCGCGCAGCGGATCGTCGTAGCCCTCACCGAACGGGGCATTCTCGACGCGGGTTGACTCGAAAGGTGGTGGCGCCAGGTGCCGAAAGGTCACCGGACCCTTCGTGACGAATCCTGCTCGCAAGCTCGCACGCCTCTCCTCAGGGATCACGATGATTGGTCCCGAAACAACGAAGAAGCCGACTGGTCGCAACCAATCGTCTTGATCCCTGAGGCTGAAGCGACGAAGGAGCGAGGGTCACGAATGGTCGGGTGAGCTGAGGCACCTGACGCTTGTGGGACGGTTCCTGAGTCAGCCTTCGAAGAGCCGCTGGCCCCAGTATTCACCGTCGGACAGGCCCGGGGGGATGGCGAAAGTGGCTGAGCCGTTGGGGATCAGGTATTCGGTCATCGCGTCTTTGCGGGACAGTTCCTGCTGCATCGGGACGAACTGCTTGGCGGTGTTGCGGTTGAACGCGATGAAGAACAGGCCGGCGTCGAGGTGGCCGAATCCGTCGGAGCCGTCGGTGAAGTTGTAGCCGCGCCGCAGGATCCGCACGCCGATGTGCTTCTCGTGGGCGAGGCGCACGTGGGAGTCCTTGGGGATCAACGGGACACCGTATGAGGTGATGTCGAAGTCCGGTTCGTCGAACTCGGCGTGCTGGCCGAGGGGTGCTCCGTTGCCTTTGAGCCGGCCGACGATCTGTTCCTGCTCGAGCAGGTTCGCCCGGTCCCAGGGTTCGATGTCCATGCGGATGCGGCGGGCCACGAGATAGGTTCCGCCGGTCATCCACTGCGCGGCGGGCGGGTTGTCGGCGTCATCGACCCACACCCATTTGTCGAGCAACTCGGGTTCCTCTGCGTGCAGGTTGTTGGTGCCGTCCTTGAAACCGAACAGGTTGCGCGGCGTGTCCTGGGTGGTCGAGGTCGACGAGGTGCGGCCGAACCCGAGCTGCGACCAGCGCACCGCCACCACACCCATCCCGATGCGGGCCAGGTTGCGGATGGCGTGCACCGCCACCTGCGGGTCGTCGGCGCAGGCCTGGATGCAGATGTCGCCGTAGGACCGGTTGGTCTCGATCTTCTCCGCGGCGAACATCGGCAGATCGTCGAAACCCTTGGGTTTACGTGCGGCCAGCCCGAATCGGTCCCGGCGCTTGGGGTCTGAGGCGGACGGCCCGAACAGGCTGGGGCCGAAGCCGATCGTCAGGGTCAGGTGGGCGGGCTTGAGTCCGAGCGCCTCTCCGGTGTCGGCCGGGGGAGTGTAATCACCGAGTCCGACGGCGCCGTCGGGTGAGGTCTCCTCGCCCCGGGTCAGGCGCTCGGCTGCCCGTGTCCACTCCTTGAGCATGTTCACCAGTTCGTCACGCTTGTCGGTGATGACGTCGAAACTGGCGAAGTGCAGCCGGTCCTGGGCGGCGGTGATGATGCCGGCCTGCCGGGCGCCGCGGAACGGAACCACCTGGTCGGCCGACGAGCCGTCGCCGGGGGCGGTGGTGCGGCCCGCGGCGAATCCGACGCCGGCCACGGCGGCCACGCCGACACCCACCCCGGCGCCGGTCAGGACGGTGCGCCGGGACGGCCCGGAGGCCGTGACCGGCTCCTGGCTGTCGCCGGCGTCGACCAGGTCAGGCACGGGGCGGGTGTCGGTCATGAATCTCCTACTGATGTGCGGTCGGTGACCTAAAGAGACGCCCTAGCTCAGGACGAGGCCGGGAACCTTCGACAGGGTGGCTGACAGCGCGTCGATCTGGTTGGACAGTTCCTTGCGCTGTTCGGCGGTCACCTTGGTGTAGGTGATGTAGCCGTCGCCCTCGCGGTACTTGTCGAGGGTGGTCCGCAGGCCGTTGAACTGCTCGGTGATCTTATCCATCAGCGCCTGGTCCTTGCCCGAGATGATCGGCTGCAGCTCGGCGATCAGCGTTTCGGAACCGTCGACGTTGGCGGCGAAGTCCCACAGGTCGGTGTGCGAGTAGCGGTCCTCCTCACCGTCGACCTTGGTGGCGGCGACCTCGTCGATCAGGGCCTGCGGGCCGGCGACGAACATCCGGGTCTCGAAGCTGAAGTCGGGCTTGCCGAGTTCGTCCTTGAGGGTGGTGACGTCCTTGAGCAGGCCGTCGGCGATCACGCCGATCGACTGCGCGTTGTCCTTGGCCTTGGCGTCCGCGGCGTCGTCGGGCGAGACCTGGCCGGCCTTGTCGCCGATCTCCGAGGCCTGCGGCGGCCACAGGAACCGTTCGATGCGGTGGAAGCCGGTGAACTCGGTCTTGCCGCCCTCGGTGTCGTCCCAGCGCATGTCGATCTTGGGGTCGAGGTCGGGGAACGATTCGGCGACGGGCTCGATGCGCTCGTAGAAGGTGCGGACCTGGCCGAACATGGTCTTGGCGCCCTCGAGGTCGCCGCTCTTGACCTTGCCGGTGAAGTCGGTGACCTGGGCGACGAGGCCGTTGAGCTGGCCGCGCACGTAGTCCAGGTACCGCTCGCGGGCGGCGTTGACGTCGGCCGGCGCCTGCGACTTCTCCTTCTTGTCGCCGGTGACCTTGAGGTCTTTGCGGATGCCGGTGCCCACCATGCCCGGCTTGCACGCGACGGTGTAGGTGCCGGGGTCGGTGATCTCGACGGTCAGGTTGCCGGTGACGCCGGGGCCGATGTTCTCGACCTCGCCGAGCACCCGGTTGTTGTTGCCGTACACGTAGAACTCGGTGACTTTGTTGCCGTTGTTGGTGACGGAGAAGTCGACATCGCCGGTTTCGGCCTCGCTGGTCGCGAGGTCGCATTCGGTCTTGGTGGAGGTGACCTTGATGGCGTCCTCGTCGGGTTTGTCGGTACATCCGGCGAGGATCAGTGGAGTGGCCACCGCGAGCGAGATGAACGCGGCGGGTGTGGCAATGCGTTGAATCACCTTCGATTCCTTTCAGATACCGGCGTCGGATGTGGCCGGGGCTTTGGAGGCTGGGTCGGCGCCGGCGGCGGTGTCGGCCGCCGGCAGGCCCTTGGGGGCAGGGCGGCGGTTGGCCCGGACGAACAGCGCGAGTACGACCACCAGGTACACCGCCCAGGCGATCAACTGCAGCACGGTGGGATCGGGCCGGAAGTTGAAGATGCCGGCAAGAAGGGTTCCGTACCACGAGGACTGGTCGTAGTGATCGGAGAAATCGAAGGCCGTCGAGCCGATCCCGGGCAGCCAGCCGTAGGTCTGCAGGGCCCGAACCCCGTACGACAGAATGCCCGCGGCCACCAGAATCAGGAAAAGCCCGGTCCAGAAGAAGAATTTGTGAAAGTTGAGCGTGATCGCGCCGCGGTAGATCAGCACGGTGAGGACGATGGCGACGAGCACGCCCAGTACCAGACCCGCCAACGGCCAGAGCCCGCCCGACACGCTTTCGGCGTATCCCACCATGAGCAGCGCGGTCTCAAAGCCTTCCCGGCCGACGGCGAGAAACGCCAGACCCATCACCGCCGGGCCGCCACGCACCAGGGCGTCGGTCAGCCCCGATTTGAGGTCCGACGATATGTGGACAGACGCCTTGCTCATCCACAGGATCATCGTGGTCACGATCACCACCGCCACCATGGAGGCGAGTCCGGCGATCAATTCGGCGGTCAGGTTGCTGATGGTCGAGGTACCCAGGTGGATGATCAGGAAGGCACCCAGTGTCATCGCGACCGCAATGGCGACTCCGGCCCACACCCAGCGGAGCGCGTCCCGGCGCCCGGATTTGATCAGGAATGCGATCAGCACCATGACCACAATGCCGGTTTCGAGTCCTTCGCGAACTCCGATGAGCCCACTGCCGAACATCTGTGAGCCGACCGACGGCCCATCCGCGAGAAACACGTTCATGTTGGTCCTTTGCTGCGTGCGTCACCGTCCCAACCGGAAACGTTTGATTCGGTGAGGCTAACCACGCCTACGGTAATCCCGGTGGCCGGGAACTGAAAGTCGCACCCCGGAGTTGAACTGACGATTAGGCCTTTGGGTGTACCCGGATGGGTATTTCCGCCCACCGGCGTCAGGTGTCAAGTGCTGCGATGGGGTTCATGGGCGAAGAAGGTAGCCGACGGTCCGCGGAAACCCGCATTGCCCTGAGGGGATCCTCGGTGTGTGTTGACCGCCGTTTGGGAAAGGCCGCGGGCGTGGTCGTGGCGCTGCTGGCGGTGGCGCTGGGCACCGCCGCCTGTGTGAGCCTGCCGTCGTCGCGGCCGGACATTCCGGACGGTGTGCCGCCGGGCGCGGGAACCCCGCAGCCGTACTTCGACATCAACGCATCGGGCAGGACCGCGGACCTGCTCATCGACTGGGCCACGCCGATCTCGAAATCCACGAGGATCCCGGTCACCGCGCTCACCGCGTACGGCAATGCCGCCGAGATCCAGCGCCAGCAGCACCCGGAATGCGGGATCGCGTGGACCACCCTCGCCGGTATCGCGGCCGTCGAGAGTAAACACGGCAGGCACCGCGGCAGCAAGATCGGTGCCGACGGCGACACCACGCCCCACATCCGTGGCGTGGCGCTCGACGGTACCCGCGGCAACCTCAAGATCACCGACACCGACGGTGGCACCCTCGACGGCGACAAGACCTACGACCGGGCGATGGGGCCGTTCCAGTTCATCCCCGAAACCTGGCAGCGCTACGGCGTCGACGCCAACGGCGACGGCAAGGCGAGCCCGGACAACCTCGACGACGCGGCGCTGACGGCGGCCCGCTACCTGTGCGTCTCGGCGCATGGCGACATGACCACGCCCGCGGGCTGGGAACGTGCGGTGCGCGTCTACAACAACTCCCGCCAGTACGTGCTCGATGTCCGCGACCACGCCAACGCCTACTCCATCAATGTGAGGTACTGACGGGTCGATCACTCCGGTGCCCGTGTCGGTGCCCGGCCACCGGCCGCGTCTACTAGGCTTTTGGGCATCCCGCGCCGGTACGTCGAGCGTGCCGGCACAAGTTCACCGATAGGGGCGTAACTGTGGCAATCATCGATCAGGTAGGTGCGCGCGAGATCCTCGACTCGCGTGGCAACCCGACCGTCGAGGTCGAGGTTCTTCTGGACGACGGCACGCTCACCCGTGCGGCGGTTCCTTCGGGTGCGTCGACCGGTGAGCACGAGGCCGTCGAACTGCGTGACGGCGGCGACCGCTACAACGGCAAGGGCGTCACCAAGGCGGTCCGCGGTGTCCTCGACGAACTCGGGCCCGCCGTCGTGGGAGCCGGTCTCGACGCGACCGAGCAGCGCCTGGTCGATCAGGTGCTCATCGACACCGACGGCACCCCCGACAAGGGCCGCCTCGGCGCCAACGCGATCCTCGGCGTGTCGCTCGCCGTGGCGAAGGCTGCCGCGCAGTCGGCCGACCTGGACCTGTACCGCTATGTCGGCGGCCCCAACGCCCGGATCCTCCCCGTTCCGATGATGAACATCATCAACGGCGGCGAGCATGCCGACAACGGCATCGACTTCCAGGAGTTCATGATCGCCCCGATCGGCGCGAGCACCTTCAAGGAGTCGCTGCAGTGGGGTGCCGAGGTGTACCACGCCCTCAAGTCGGTGCTGCACAAGCAGGGCCTGAACACCGCACTCGGCGACGAGGGCGGCTTCGCCCCCGACCTGCCGGGCACCGACGCCGCGATCGCCGTCATCGGTGAGGCCGTGGAGAAGGCCGGATTCAAGTTCGGCACCGATATCGCCATCGCCCTCGACGCCGCGTCCACCGAGTTCTTCGCCGACGGCCTGTACTCGCTGGAGGGCAAGAAGTTCTCCAGCGACGACCTCGTCCCGTACTACGAGAAGCTGGTCGCCGACTTCCCGATCGTGTCCATCGAGGACGCCTTCGCCGAGGACGACTGGGACGGCTGGGCGGCGGTCACCACCGCCATCGGCGACAAGGTGCAGCTCGTGGGCGACGACCTGTTCGTCACCAATCCCGAGCGGCTGGCCCACGGCATCGAGAAGGGCATTGCCAACGCGCTGCTGGTGAAGGTCAACCAGATCGGCACCCTCACCGAGACCCTCGACGCGGTGGAACTGGCCCACTTCTCCAACTACAAGACGATGATGAGCCACCGCTCGGGTGAGACCGAGGACACCACCATCGCCGATCTCGCCGTGGCCGTCGGCAGCGGCCAGATCAAGACCGGCGCTCCCGCCCGTAGCGAGCGCGTCGCCAAGTACAACCAGCTCCTGCGCATCGAAGAGGGTCTGGGCGATGCGGCACGCTACGCCGGTGACGCCGCCTTCCCCCGGTTTTCGGCGGGTTCATGATTAGCTAGTGCCTATGGCATCAGACGGCAGACGGGCGGATCGGCGTGCCTCGCGGGCGCGGCGATCCGCCCGTTCGCGTCCGTCGGTATCGCGTCCGGGCGCATCGGTCGCCGACCGGCGTTCGGCCGTACCGTTCGACGTCGATGAGCTCACCGACTCGGGCGAGCACGACCTCACCGAGGTGTTCGCGGACCCGGACGACGACGCGACTGACAACGACCGGACGAGCGCGGGCCGCTCCCGTCTGGCACCGCTGAGCCGGGGCACCCGCACGGCCGGTGAGCCGGACGATGAGGACGCCGGCGTTCCCTCCAAGGGCAGCACATCCGGTACGAAGACACAGAAGTCGAAGACGCAGAAGTCGGGGGCAACCACATCCGCGAGGTCGTCGCGCACGGGCAGGTCCGGCAGATCGGCGAGGTCCGGCAGGGTGTCGTCGGAGAAGTCCGGGCGCAAGCGCGGCGCGGTCGACCTGCTGGTCGGGCTGACCCATCGGTGGTCCAACCGCACGATCGGCCTGGCGCTGGTCATGATCGTCGCCGGCATCGCGGTTGCCCTCACCCTGTCGGCGCCGCTGCGTAATTCGATGTCCGACCGTTCGGAGTTCGCTCAGCTCTCGGCATCGAACGCGGACCTGCGTAAACAGATCGCCTACTATGAGCAGAAGATCAACGAGCAGAACGATCCCGCCTACATCGAAGCGCAGGCCCGGGAGCGTCTGCATTTTGTGTATCCGGGAGAGAAGTCTGTGGTGATGATGTATCCGGGCGATGACGCGCGGAAGGCGGCCGAACGCAAGGCCGCCGAACATGCGAACAACCCGTGGTACTCCAACCTGTGGGAAGCGGTGGCGACACCGCCGAAGAAGTGAGCGCCTCGCAGGCCGACCTGGACGTCGTCGCACGTCAGCTCGGTCGTGAACCGCGCGGCGTCATCGAGATCGCCTACTACACACCCGACGGTGTTCCCGCGGTGGTGAAAACGGCGCCACGGCTACCCGACGGCACCCCGTTCCCGACACTGTACTACCTGACCGATCCGCGGCTGACCGCGGAGGCCAGCCGGCTCGAATCGGCGGGGGTGATGCGGGACATGACCGCACGCCTGGAAGCCGAGCCGGAGATCGCCGTGGCCTACCGCAGGGCGCACGAGTCGTTCTTGGCCGAACGCGACGCCATCGAATCGCTCGGCACCGATTTTTCCGGCGGCGGGATGCCCGATCGCGTCAAATGCCTGCACGTCCTGATCGCGCATTCGCTGGCCAAGGGACCGGGACTGAACCCGTTCGGCGATGAGGCAGTCGCACTCGCCGGCCGGAACGGCTTGGCGGGCACCGCGATTCCCGCCGACTGGCCGGGTGTGGCCGATGACTGACGGGGTTTCGAGGCTCGCAAGCTCGCACCTCAACCGGCGAAGTGGTGGCGCCTTTCTCGCTGGTTGAGGCGCGAGGTGGTGGCGTTCCTCGTGCTGGTTGAGGTGTGAGGAGCGCAAGCGACGAGCCTCGAAACCCGGTGAGTGAACGATGTCCGTAACAACCGGCATGGAGGGCAGATGACGACAGTCGGAGCAGTGGACTGCGGTACCAATTCGATCCGCTTACTGGTGGCCGGGCCCGATGAGTCAGGTCGCCTCATCGACCTGCACCGCGAGATGAGGGTGGTGCGTCTCGGTGAGGGAGTCGACGCGACCGGCAGATTCCTCGACGAGTCGATCGAGCGCACCCGGGTGGCACTCGCCGACTATGTAGAGTTGATGATTTCCCTAGGCGTGCAACAGGTCCGGATGGTCGCCACCTCCGCTACCCGCGATGCCGCCAATCGTGACGAGTTCTTTGCCATGACAGCCGGGTTGCTGGGCCGGGTGGTGCCGGGTGCGGTGGCCGAGGTGATCACCGGCGACGAGGAGGCACGGCTGTCGTTCCGCGGTGCCGTCGGTGAACTCGACCCCGCCGCAGGACCTTTCGTGGTGACCGATCTCGGCGGTGGTTCCACCGAGGTGGTGCTCGGCGATACCGGCGGGGTGCGGGCCGCGTACTCGGCCGATATCGGCTGCGTCCGGCTCACCGAACGGGCGCTGCATTCGGACCCACCCACCGACGACGAGATCGCCGTGGCAACCGAATTCGCGAACTCGCGGCTCGCCGAGGCGTTTGCCCGCGTCCCCGTCGAGCAGGCCCGCACCTGGGTGGGGGTGGCCGGCACCATGACCACGTTGTCGGCTCTGGGGATGGGGCTGGCCGAGTACGACTCCGACATCATTCACCTCTCGCGGATCTCTCTGCCGGACCTGAATGCGGTGTGCGAGAGGCTGATCGCGATGACCCGTGCCGACCGGGCCGCGCTCGGTCCGATGCACCCGGGCCGGGTCGACGTCATCGGTGGCGGATCGCTGGTGACCATGCGACTGGCCGAGGTGTTCGCCGAACGCGCCGGGATCACCGAACTCGTGGTCAGCGAACACGACATCCTTGACGGCATCGCCCTCGGCCTGCTGGACGACTGACCGGACTGCTCGATCAGGCGGTGCCTCGCTGAGCGAGGTTGATGTTGTTGCAGGCCTCGCAGACCGATTCGGGGATGACGCCGCGCTGCTGGAGGAACCCGAAAACGGTGCAGCCGAGGCAGAACCCGAGCACCGCTTCGAGGGTGGCGGCCACCACGACGAGCCCGACGACGATCTGAGCGGCCACACCCGCGCCGACGAGGCTGAGGATCAGCGCGAGGGTGGTGAGGGTGAGTCCGATGGTCTGGGCGAATCGCTTCGGTGGCCCTGGCACCAACTTGGTCTTGCGCCAGATCTTGGGGACGATCACCCGAACCGAGAGTTGACCGAACGGCGACAGCGTGGGCCCGGACAGGACCCGCAACAGAAAACCCAGCGCGAGCAGCGCGTACAGCACGGGATGGTCGACGACGATGGTGACCACGGCGAATATCACCACCAGACCGGCGGTCGATCGGGCCGCGTAGTCGTTGACCGGATTGGGAAAGGTGAATACGGAGGACGCCACGACGCGCCACACTAGCGGCGCCGACTGCGCGGTGGAAGGGTTGCGGTCAGCGAGATTGTTGGTGGTCGAGCGCCGGCGGCTCGACAATCTCGGCGTCGAGGGTGGGAACCTCCACGTCGTCCTCGGTCAGCGCGTAGTCCGCGGTATCGCGTACGGGGAGGTCGGCCTGGTCGTCGAGTTCGGGGTCTTCGGTGTCGATGTCGATGACATGCCGTGCCTCGTCCTGTTCGGCCAGCTTGGCGGCCTCGCGCATCTCGAAACCGTCGGTGATGATCTCACCGATCTCCCTGGCGACGTCGGCGACGGCCTTGGTGATGATGGTGGTGATCGAACCGACGTGGACGGCGGTGGATTCGACCAGTTCCTGGATCAGGTCCTTGTTGCGTTCGAGGCGGTCGACCATCGGAGTCCTTCTTTTCGGTGCTGGTGCCACGACGATACCGCCCTCCAGCGCATCGAGCCGGTGCGGTGGAGGGCGGTATCTGGTTGGTGACGGCGGATCAGGCCGCGGCTTCGTTCTCGCGTTCGATGTTGACGACGATCTCGTTGTCGTCGCGGCTCCACGAGTTGGGCAGCGACAGCTTGGCGATCTTGGTCCAGGTCGACCACAGCTGGTGGCTGAACGAGCCGGTGTTGTACGGCATGCCGTAGCGTTCGCAGATCTCGCGGACCTCGACGGCCATCGCCGGGTAACGGCTGGCCGGGATGTCGGGGAACAGGTGGTGCTCGATCTGGTGGCTCAGGTTACCGCTCATGATGTGGAACAGGGTGCTGCCCTCGATGTTGGCAGAGCCCAGCATCTGCCGCAGGTACCACTGGCCGCGGCTCTCGTTCTCGCATTCCTCCTTGGTGAAGGTCTGCGTGCCGGTCGGGAAGTGACCACAGAAGATGATCGAGTACGCCCACACGTTGCGCACCACGTTGGCGGTGGCATTGCCGAGCAGGGTGGACACGAACAGCGGCCCGGTCAGCAGCGGGAAGACCACGTAGTCCTTGAGCGCCTGCTTGCGGGCCTTGCGGTACATGCCCTTGGCGAGGCCCTTGACGTCGGCCCACTTGCGCTTGCCGGACAGGAGGTTGTCGGCCTCAAGGTCGTGGAGCATGACGCCCCACTCGAACAGGAACATCAGGGCGGTGGCGTAGGCCAGGTTGCCCAGGTAGTACGGACGCCATTCCTGCTCACGCGCCATCCGCAGGATGCCGTAACCGATGTCGCGGTCCATGTCGACGATGTTGGTGAAGGTGTGGTGCAGGTAGTTGTGGCTGTGCTTCCACTGGTCACCCGGGCACACGTTGTCCCATTCGAATTCGCGGGAGTTGTAGTTGTCCTCGCGCATCCAGTCGTACTGGCCGTGCATCACGTTGTGGCCGATCTCCATGTTGTCGAGGATCTTCGACACCGACAGCGCGGCCACACCCGCGAGCCAGGCCGGCGGCAGGAAACCGAGGTACATCAGGCCGCGGCCGCCCACCTCGAGTCCGCGCTGGATGCGGACGATGTTGTACAGGTAGTCGCGGTCCTTCTGACCGAGGTCGGCGACGACGCGGGCGCGCAGTTCGTCGAGTTCGCGGCCGAGTGTCTCGACCTGCTCGAAGGTCAGATTGACCTCGGTGATGTGCTCGGCACCGGTGGGAGCGGTGTCGGCGGCGGGCTTGCGGAACACGTTGGGCTTGCGCAGTGCGGTGGGCTTACGGAACGGAATGATGGGCGTAGCCATGATGATTACCTCCGTGAGTTATTGGGTGGATGCGGTTTTCAAAACGGTCTGGTCAGCAGACCCATGTCAAAGCTCGAGTTCGACGTCGCCGACGGGGGCGTTGACGCAGATCTGGATCTGGGCGTCGGCCTCGGTGTTGAGTTCGCCGGTGAGGACGTTGCGGGTGCAGCCGCTCTTCTTGACGGCGGTGCAGGAGAAGCAGATTCCCATCCGGCAGCCCGACGCGGGCTTGAGTCCGGCGGATTCGGCCTGGTCGAGGATGGTGCGGCCGTCGTTGTCGGCGGTGCTGCCGGCCTTGGTGAAGGACAGCTCGCCGGTGACGGGTTCGTTGGGGTCGATCTCGATGGGGGCGGCCAGGACGAACGCCTCGGAGTGGACGGGGTTGCTCAGTCCGGTGTCGGCGATATGTGCCTTGACCGCGTCCATCAGTGCGGGCGGGCCGCAGACGAACAGGTCGGCGTCTGCCAGGCCGTCGATGCCGTCGAGGTGGGCGGCGGTGAAGTGCTCACCGGGGGTGTCGCCGTCGCCGCGGGTGTAGTACAGCCGCAGGTCGATTCCGTTGGCGGCGGCCAGCGCTGCGAGTTCGGCCCGGTAGGCCACGTCGGCGGGGGTGCGGGCGTAGTGCAGAAAGGTGATGGGGCCGGTGAACTTCTTGGCGATCAGTGTACGCATCATTGAGAGTACAGGTGTAACGCCACTGCCGCCGCTGATGAATACCGCGGATGTCAGCTCGGCCGGGAGGGTGAACTCGCCCTGCGCCTGGGAGACGCCGAGGACCATTCCTTCACGCGCGTTGTCGCGCAGGTAGGTGGAGACGAAGCCGTCGTCGTGTGCGGTGATGGTGAGCTCGATGGGGCTCCAGGCGCCCGCCGAGGAGTTGGCCGGCGAGTAGCAGCGACTGTGCCGGACGCCGTCGATCACGACGCTGAGCTGGAGGTACTGACCGGCTTCGTGGCCCTTCCACTGCCGGGTGGGGCGCAGCGAGAGGCGGACGGTGCGCTCGGTGGGGCGGCTGACGCTGACGATGGTGGCGCGTACCTCGCGCCAGGTGAGGCTGGGGTCGACCAGTTCGAGGTAGCTGTCCACCGGATGCGGTGTGAGGGCGGCCTCCACGATCGAGCCGACAAGCCTGGGGAGTCGAATACTCATCGGGGGCTCTCCGTTCGGTGTGTTCGCGAGAATGGGCTTGTTCTCGTTTTTGAGTGAACATCTGTACACGGAAGAGTGTGGCATATGTACCGCCACTGTGGTCAAGTGCTCACGGATGTGAGTGCCATCACCTTTGCCGAAAAGTCCCGGATAGGTTCCGAAGGCCCTGGACGCGGGCGGTGTCGTCGGTGCCGGAGCGCACGACTTAGACTCAGTGGGTGACCCGTACCGGAAACTCGACCCGCGCCTCGCGTGGGCGGCGTGCCGACTCGGGCGATGGTGACGGGGGCGGCACCTCCCGCCCGGGCTCGGCACGAGCAGACTCGGCCCGCGCGGACTCCAAGCGGGCCGGCGCGAAGAACGCCGACGCCGAGAGTCGTGCCGACCGTAAGAGCCGGACCCGCCAAGCCCTGCTGGACACCACGCTCGACCTGGTGTCCGAGCGCAGCTTCGCCAGCATCAGCCTGCGCGAGGTGGCGCGTGGCGCGGGCATCGTGCCCACCGCCTTCTATCGGCATTTCGCGTCGATGGAGGATCTCGGGGTCACCCTCGTCGAGGATTCGATGCGGGTGCTGCGGCGCACGTTGCGTGAGGGGCGTCGCGATCTCGCCGCCCGGCAGGCCCTGCCCACGGTGCGCACGTCGATCGCCATCCTGTTCAACCAGGTCAGGGAGGACGAGTCCGCGTTCCGGTTCCTGATCCGTGAGCAGCACGGTGGTGTCGCCGAGGTTCGCCGCGCCATCGACACCGAACGGCGGTTGTTCGCCAAGGAACTGGCTATCGACCTGGCCCGGCTGCCGGATCTGTCGGCGTGGGATGCCGAGGATCTGGAGATGGTCGCCGACCTCATCGTGACGATCATGCTGACCTCGGTGGCCGAATACCTCGACAGCGATTACCGGGGCCGGGGTGTCGAGCGTGAGGTGATCGACCGCGTCGAACGGCAGCTGGTGCTGGTGTTCCTGGGCATGGGCCGGTGGCGTTCGCGTCACGACCGTTGAGCGGGTGAGTTGATTCCCGACGCCCGTGTCGGTCATCCGATCGGCTTTCCGCTGCTCATGCGTCCTTTGTCGGATTCTGTGAATAAGCTGAGCGCATGACTGCGCAGAATCGGGTGGGAACCACGTTCGGGCCCTATCGCCTCGACGAACTCATCGGCCGCGGTGGCATGGGTGAGGTGTACCGCGCGTACGACACCACCAAGGATCGTTTTGTCGCACTGAAGATTTTGTCGCAGGGTCCGGCCGCCGATGTGACCTATCAGGAACGGTTCCGCCGCGAGTCGCAGGTGGTGGCCCGCCTGGGCGAGCCGCACATCATCCCCATCCACGACTGGGGTGAGGTGGACGGCGTCCTATACCTGGACATGCGGCTGGTGGAGGGCAAGGACCTGCGCGCGGTGCTGAAGGAGGACGGCGCGCTCAGTCCCGAGCGTGCGGTCGGGATCATCGAACAGGTCGCCGCGGCACTCGACGCCGCCCACCGCGACGGACTCGTCCACCGGGACGTCAAGCCCGAGAATATTCTTTTGTCCGACAACGACTTCGCCCATCTTGTCGACTTCGGCATCGCGCAGGCCGGCGACGACACCCGGCTCACTCAGGCCGGTACGGCCATCGGCTCGCTGGCGTACATGGCGCCGGAGATGTTCGAGAACACCCCCATCACGCCGGCCTGCGATATCTACGCGCTCACCTGTGTGCTGTTCGAATCCCTGACCGGGCAGGTGCCGCATCCCGCGAGCACCGTCAGCTCCGCGATCAAGGCGGCGCTGTTCGACGTCCCGCCGCGGGTCAGCACCGTGCACGCGGGGGTGCCGGCCAGTTTCGACGCCGTCATCGAGAAGGGGCTGGCCGCCGATCCCGCGCAACGGTACGGCACGTGCCGTGAGCTGGCTCAGGCGTGCCGGACCGCGCTCACCGAGCCCGCCGCGGCCGCGGCCCCGGGCGCGCCGCCCACCATCGGATCCGAACAGTATGAGCAGACACAAATCCGGGTCACGGGTCCGTCGGTGGTGAATCCTGTTGGTGGGCAGATGACTCCGGGGCAGGTGGGCAGTGGGCCCGTCGGTGTGGGTTACCCGCCGGGCGGGGCTCCGTTCGCGCCGCAGGGCACCACACCCTACGGTCCATCGCAGCAGTACGGCCCACCGGTGGGCACCGGCCCATACGGTGCCGGTGGATACGGCACCGGCCCGCAGGGTATGGGGCCGTTCGGGGCTGGTCCGGTTCCCTATCCCACTGGGCCGCAAGGATTTCCGCCGAACAATACGGGGCGGAACAACAAAAGTGCCCTGGTGCCGATCGTCGGCATCATCGCCGTGGTGCTGGTCGTGGTGCTGGGCGTGGTCGCCTACCTGCTGCTGGCCAAGGATTCCGGCGACAAGGGCTCGGGCAGGCAGGCCCAGCAATCGACGGCCGTCGTCACCACCACCGTGACGCCGACCCAGGACACCCCGGCGCAGACCACCCCGACAGTCAGCAGCCCTCCGGCGGGTTCGGATCCGTGTGACAACTCGGTCGGTATCGAGGTCGGCAGTCCGACCAGTTGCGCGTTCGCCGCGAACGTGCGCTCGGCCTACCTGGCCGCCGGACCCAAGGGCGAGGCCCGGACGGTCACCGCCACCAGCCCGGTCACCGGCGACACGTACCGCATGTCGTGCGGTCCGGAACTGGGGATCGTGGTGTGTCGGGGCGGGAACAACGCCGTCGTTCACATTTACTGAGACCATGCGAATCCTTCACGGAGCGGCAGCCGCCGCGACGCTGGTGCTGGCGGTGTCGATGACCGCATGCGGCGGCAGCGACGATGACGCCACCACGCCGCCCGCCACCTCGACGGTCACGGTCACCGCACCGGCGGTGCCGTCGACGGCCGGTGCCCCGACCTCGTCGCGCACGCGCACACCGGGCGGTCCGACGCACCGCACCTCGCTGGTGGCGGCCCTCAACTCGGCGATCGGGCGGGCGGGGCAGCCCGTCGGCATCGCGATCGTCCCGGTCGGACGATCCGGTCGGGCGATATCGGTGGGTGACCAGACCCCCTTGGTCGCCTGGTCGAGCATCAAGGTGCCGCTCGCGGTGGCATCGCAACGCGCCAACGGTCAGTCCGCGCCGCAGGTCCCGGCGATCGTCGAATCCGACAACTCCGCCGCCGAACAACTGTGGGGCTCCCTCGGCTCCGACTCCGACGCCGCGGCCGCCGTCACCGAGGTGCTGCGCGACGGCGGCGACACCACGACCACGGTGCCCAGCCGGCATCTGCGGGACGGGTTCACCATCTTCGGGCAGACGACGTGGCCGTTGCCCAACGCCGCGGCGTTCACCGCGCACCTGCCATGCATGGCGGGCACCGAGCACGTGCTGTCGCTGATGCGACAGGTCGCCGGCAATCAGCAGTGGGGTGTGGAGGCCATGACGTCGCCACGGTCCACCGCGGTCAAAGGCGGCTGGGGGCCGGGTGCCACCTCGGGCTATGTGGTGCGCCAGATCGGGCTCATCATCCACGCCGACGGCTCGATGACCGCGGTGGCGATGGCCACGTCTGGGCCCTCGCTCGACAGTGGTATCAGCGCGCTGAATGTTGTTGCACAACAACTGGACAAGTCGATCAGAAAGCTACCGCGGGGACGGTGCTGACCGGCCGGCCGGGCAGGATCCGGGTTCCTTTCGGTCAGCACGATTTCAACCCTGTACCGGCTTGAGCGTTGGGCAGACACTCCCTGATGTGTCCGCGCATTTTCATTGGTTCCTGCCCACGTACGGTGATTCCCGCAACCTGATGGCCGGTGGCCACGGGAGTTTGATGTCCGGTGACCGCCGGGCCGATCTGCGCTACCTCAAGCAACTCGCCGGTGCCGCCGAGATCAACGGCTTCGAAGCCGTGCTGACCCCCACCGGATTGTGGTGCGAGGACGCCTGGCTGACCACCGCGGCGCTGATCGACGCCACCGAGACGCTGAAGTTCCTGGTGGCCTTCCGGCCCGGCCTGACCAGTCCGACGCTGGCGGCGCAGATGGCCGCCAGCTTCCAATGGCATTCGCAGGGCCGCCTGTACGTCAACGTGGTGACGGGCGGTGAGGCGAGCGAACAGCGCGCGTTCGGTGACTTCCTCACCAAGGAGGCCCGCTACGAGCGGGGCGACAAGTTCCTGACCGTCGTGCGGCGGTTGTGGGAGTCGGACGAGCCGGTGAACTTCTCCGGCAGCCATGTGCGGGTGGAGGACGCGGTGCTCGGTCGCCGTCCGGATCCGTTGCCGCAGGTGTTTTTCGGCGGTTCGTCGCCGGCGGCGGGCACGGTTGCCGCCCGTCACGCCGACACCTACCTGACGTGGGGTGAGAAGCCCGACGCGGTGGCCGAGAAGATCTCGTGGATCGCCGGCCTCGCCGAACGCGAGCAACGTTCCCTCGACTACGGCATCCGGCTGCACGTGATCGCCCGGGAGACCTCCGAGCAGGCGTGGGCCGAGGCCGGCCGGTTGTTGTCCGGGCTGGACCCGCAGACCGTGGCGGCGGCACAGGCCAACCTGGCCAGGTCGGAGTCGGAGGGGCAGCGACGCATGCTCGACCTGCACGGTTCGGGCGCCGCCTTCGACAATGCCGCCGACCCGCACTCACTGGAGATCTACCCCAATCTGTGGGCCGGGGTCGGACTGGTGCGCGGCGGGGCGGGCACCGCTCTCGTCGGCTCCTACGCGGAGGTCGCCGAGCGGATCGCCGAATACCACCGGCTCGGACTCGACCACTTCGTGCTGTCGGGTTACCCGCACCTGGAGGAGGCCTATCACTTCGGTGAGGGGGTGCGCCCGCACCTGGCCCGGCTCGGGCTGATCGACCAGGAGCCCGGCGGCGACGTCGTCCACGGCGCGTTCCTGCCCCCGTTGCGGGCGGCGTCGTCGTAGGCGCCGCACCCGCGACAGCGGGTCCCTGATCGGGCCGCCTGTGGGCCCGATGCCTGATTGTGATCAGACTACGGTTCGGTGTCTGCTCCCGTTGCGCTATCCCAAACGTGCTACGTTCGGTGAACGAAAGAGCGGAGCAAGTGGGACCGTCGGGCTGTGTGCCCTCCGGGCACCCGGGCCGAGCACGATCACGCTGTGTGCCTCCCGGAGCCGGGTCCGACCTCAATCGGGAAGGCTGGGTCATGGGACTCGGAGCAACCAATTCGCAAGCAACGCCGAATGCTTCGGCGCAGAGAGAACCGAACGCACACGGTGATCGGAATACTTCGCGTCGGTGGCGTGGAAGGCGTTGTGCGGCAGCACTGATATCGGTGGGTGCGCTGGTCGCGGGAGTTCTGACCGCATGCACGTCCACCGACTCTGGCGACGGTGACCTGCTGCAGAAGCTCCGTGACAAGGGCACCGTAACAGTGGGATTCGCGGGTGAGGCGCCGTACTCGTTCGAGCAGAACGGTCAGTTGACCGGTGCGACAGTCGCTTTGCACCGGGAGATCTTCGGCAAGCTCGGCATCAAGAGCGTCGAGGGCCGCAACGTCGATTTCGGCTCGTTGATCCCGGGATTGCAGGCCAACAGGTTTGACCTGGTCAGCGCGGGAATGTCGATACTCCCCGAACGGTGCAAGCAGGCCTCGTTCAGTGATCCCGAGTTCAATTACACTACGGCGCTGATGGTTCGGAAGGGCAATCCGCACGGGCTCACCGACATGGACTCGGTCAAGGCCAAGGGCGTCAAACTCGCCACGATGACCGGCGCCATCGAATCCGACTACGCCGACAGTCTGGGCATCAACAAGACGCAGGTGGCCACACCGCAGGACGGGATGGACGCCGTTACCTCCGGCCGCGCGGATGTGTTCGCGCTGACCGGCATCTCGCTGAACTGGATGAAGAAGAACAACCCGAAGGCGGCCGTCGACGTCACCCCGTCGTTCGTGGCCGTGATCGACGGAAAACCGCAGGTCGGCGCCGGTGCGACGGTGTTCCGGACCGGCGACGACGAACTCCGCGACGCCTACAACGCCGAACTCAAGAAGATCACCTCCGACCCCAAGAAGTACCTGGATATCGTCGGCAAGTTCGGGTTCACGGAGAAGGAACTGCCGGATCCGAAGCTGACCACCGCATCCCTGTGCGCGGGCACCGCCTGAGCGCGGCCGGGTAGCGGCGCGTGGGCGACAACGTCGACACATTCCTGGATGCGTGGCCGCGCATCTGGGAGGGGATCCTGACCACGCTCTACCTGACGATCGGCGGCGCGGTGCTGGCCTTCGTGCTGGCTCTCGTCCTCGGGGTCATGGCGGGATCGAAACCCCTCCTGGTGCGCGGCACCGCACGGGTGATCATCGAGTTCTTCCGGGGCACATCGCTTCTGGTGCAACTCTTCTGGCTGTTCTACGTGCTGCCGCTGATGGGGTACCAGCTCGATCCCATGTTCTGCGGGATCCTGGCGCTGGGCCTCAACTACGGTGCCTACGGCGCGGAGGTGGTGCGTGGCTCGCTCAACGCGGTCGCGCCGGCACAGCGGGAAGCCGCTGTGGCACTGAACTTTTCCTGGTGGCAACGGCTGCACCGGATTGTCTTCCCGCAGGCCTGGGCGCAGATGATTCCACCGCTGAACAACCTGCTGATCCAGTTACTCAAGGGGTCGGCACTGGCGAGTTTCATCCAATTGCACGATCTGACCTATCAACTCGGCCAGCTCCGGCAGAGCACCGAGACCGCGTTCGCCTACGGCATGGGACTGATCATCTATTTCGTCATCGCCTATCTGCTGACGTTGGTGATGAATGTGCTTGAGGTGCGGGCCAAGTCGCGGCTGGGCGTCGGTCCGACGCTGCGCGAGGTGCTCAGCCTGCGACCGGAACGGGTCGATGAGACCGTGGGGGTGAGCAGATGAGTTTCGACTGGGACTGGGACAGGGCCGCGGACTGTGTTCCCGTGCTGTGGGACGGGTTCAAGATCACCCTGCTCGCAACCGCCCTCGGTTTCCTGATCGCCGCCGCGCTGGGCCTGGTGATAGCGATCGTGCGGCGGGTCGGCCCCGCGATGGTCACGGTGCCGCTGCGGATGGTCACCGAGTTCATCCGGCTGACCCCGCTGGTGGTCCAGCTGTTCTTCGTCTACTTCACGTTCACGCAGTTCACGGCCCTGCAGGTGGGCATCGTGGTGCTGGGAATCCATTACTCGACATACATGGCGGAGGTGTATCGCGCGGGCATCGACGCCGTGCCCAAGGGGCAGTGGGAGGCCGCGCACGCACTGTCGTTGTCGCAGCGACGCACCTGGCGGGCGGTGATCCTGCCGCAGGCGGTGCGGGCCACGGCGCCGGCGCTCGGCAACTACGCCATCTCGATGTTCAAGGACACACCGTTCCTGTTCGCGATCACGGTGGTCGAGATGGTCACCGCCGCACAGCAATACGGTGCGCGTACGTTCCTGTACGTCGAACCGATCACCATGGCGGGCGTGCTCTTCCTGCTGGCCAGTTACCCGACCTCGATCCTCATCAGACGGCTGGAGAAAGCACTTGCGTACTGACAACGACGATTCCGTCGAGCAGGCCGTGTCCATGACCAAGCCGGAGGCCGAGGCGGCTGAGCAACCGATGATCCGCTTCGACCAGGTGGTCAAGCGGTTCGGCAAGCATGTGGTGCTCGACCATCTCGACTTCACGGTGGCCCGCGGCGAGCGCGTGGCGCTGATCGGGCCCAGCGGATCGGGCAAGACCACCATCCTGCGCTTGCTGATGACGCTCGAACCGGTGAACGGCGGCGTGATCTGGGTGGGGGACACCCCACTGACCCACCAGTACCGCGGGACCACACTGGTCAAAGCGTCCGCGCGGCACCTGCGGGAGGTCCGGTCCCGGATCGGGATGGTGTTTCAGCACTTCAACCTGTTCCCCAACATGACCGTCATCGAGAACATCACCGAGGCCCCGATCCATGTCCGGGGCGAGTCCAAGGAAGCGGCGCGGGCCCGGGCGCGGGAACTGCTCGACATGGTGGGCCTGGCCGACAAGGCGGACGCACATCCGTCGACACTCTCGGGCGGCCAGCAGCAGCGGGTGGCGATCGCCCGGGCGCTGGCTATGGACCCAGAGATCCTGCTCCTCGACGAAGTCACCTCCGCGCTCGATCCCGAACTGGTGGCCGACGTGCTCGGCGTGCTGCGCGACATCGCCGCATCGACCGACATCACGATGCTCATCGTCACCCACGAGATGGGATTCGCGCGCGACGTCGCCGACCGGGTGCTGGTGTTCGACGAGGGCCGGATCATCGAGGAGGGCACCCCCGAGCGGATCTTCTCCCACCCCGAACGGGAACGGACCCAGGCGTTCCTGAAGGCCGTCCTCGCGCACTGACGCCATCGGAGTTCAGACTCGGTTGGGTAACGGTCGGCTCACACCTGGGTCTCGCCGTCGTAGATGCCGGATTCTCGGCTGGCCGGGTTATACACCGCCCGCCTACTGTGTTACTGAAGTGACTCAGGAGATTCATGTGACAAATGTGGCGAAGCGTTGTGTGGTGGCCGGTGCGCTCTGCGTGGCGGTGTTGATGACCGTGCTGTCGGTGGGTGGGGCGGCGGCCGCACCCCGCAGGCCGGTGCCGCCGAGACTCCCGACGGTGGCCGAGCTCCGGCAGACCGTCGAGGACTTCCTCAACCCGCAGGCCAAGAACACCCGGGCGCTGCGCAAGATGTTCACCGCCCTCGAACGTTCGCTGCGCGGGTCCGGCAGAGTCGGCCTCGCCATCACACCCGTCGGGACCGACGCCGTGGTCCGCTTCGGCACGCTCACCACCGGCCGGGCCTGGTCCACCCTGAAGGTGCCGGTGTCGCTGGCCGCCGAACGTCACGGTGGCGCACAGGTGCCGGGGTGGGAGACCAAGGCGATCCGGGCCTCCGACAACGACGCGGCCGGGGAACTCTGGGGGAGTCTCGGCGGCGGCCAGGCGTCGGTCAACGCGGTGACCGCAGTGCTGCGCGAGGGCCACGACCTCACGACCCACGTCAGCTCGGAAATCGACGGACCCGACTCGTACCCCGGGTACACGCAGTGGGCGGTCGCCGACCAGTCACGATTCGCGGCCAACCTGCCCTGCATGGCGGGCACCGCGCACCTGCTGTCGCTGATGTCGACGGTCGAGAGCAATCAGGACTGGGGCATCCGGAAGATCTCCCGGACCGGTGTGACAACGGCGGTCAAGGGCGGCTGGGGGCCGGTCAGCAGCAACACGGGCAAGTACGTCGTGCGACAGCTCGGGATCATCACCACGCAGCGTGGACAGGTCGGGGTGTCGATGATCGCGGTGCCCCGCAGCGGCGGCTTCAGCGACGGCACGCGCATGCTCACCCGGATGGGCACCTGGCTCGGCCGCAACGTGCGGCTGCTGCCGATGGGACGGTGTGGCCTCCTCTGAGCGCCGCCCCGGGGATCAGTGCGATCAGTCCGGACGTGAGTGCCTGCCCGGCGCGCGGTGTGGTTCGGGTCCGCGTTCCGGCGGCGGGGTCGGAACCGCCGGCCGGGCCGCGGGGCCCGCAGGGCGGGGCGCGGAAGGCCGATTCCCGGGCGGAACCGGTGCCTGCGGCCCGCGGCGAGTGCGCGCGACCGGATCCGGTGGAGCCGTCTGGGACGACGGATTCTGGGACGGCAGATTCTGGGGCGAGAGATTCTGGGGCGAGGGCTTGTGGGCCGGTGCGCTCTGGGGTGCGCGGGGTGTTCCCCGGGCCGGTGCCACTACCGGGCCACGGGACACGGCCGGGCGCGCAGCGGGTGCTGGCCGGCGGGACACCGGCTCGGCGCGGTCGGCTTCGGTCTCCGTGGGGTCGTCGGTGTGCGGCGTATGCGTGTCGGCCGGTGCTCCGCCCGGTGAGGTGAGCGCGGCGGCGATCGCCGTGGTCAACGGCACCGACAGCGCGATCGCGATACCACCGACGAACGAGCGGCCCAGCTCCACGGCCACCGCGTCCGTGGTCACCAGCGAACCGAATGGCTGCTGGGCCACCGAGAACAGCAGCAGCAGGGGCAGCGCGCTGCCGGCGTAGGCGAAGATCAGCGTGTAGACGGTGCTCGCGATATGGTCGCGGCCCACCCGCATCGCCGCGCGGAACGTCGCCAGGCGGGAGGGTTCACCCGCCGCGGCGAGTTCGAAGGCCGCCGAGGCCTGGGTGATGGTGACGTCGTTGAGGACGCCGAGAGCGCCGATGATGAATCCGGCGAGCAGGAGTCCGCTGATCGAGATGCTGCCCTGATAGAGCTGCAGGCTCATCGTCTGGTCGCCGGACAGGCCGGTCAGGTTCATCGTCGTGATCGCCAGTGCCGACAACGCGCCGGCCACGAACAGCGACACGAGAGTGCCCAGCAACGCCGAACTGGTACGCATGCTGACCCCGTGTGCCAGATACAGCACGACGAACAGGATCGCCGCCGACGACACCACCGCGACCGCGACCGGTGAACTGCCTTCGAGGATCGCGGGCAACGTGAAGAAGCCGAGGACGGCGAACGCGAAGACCAGACCCAGAATCGAGCGCAGTCCGCGCCACGACGCCACCAGCACGATTGCCGCGAAGAAGGCGATGGCCCAGATGATCGTCGGTGTGCCGCGACGGAAGTCGAAGAACGAGTAGCGGATGCTGCCGTCGGGTGTCGGGGTGACCGCGACGCGGATCTTGTCGCCGAGATGCAGCGTCGGCTGACCCGGTTGCGGTTTGTCCAGCATGTCCTTGTCGACTGCCTTGCTGTCGGGACCCTGACCCGACTGCGCCCGGTTCGTCGGCACCTCCAGCAGCGTGAACCGGCCCTTGTGCTGTCCCGAGGTCAGTTTGACGATGTTCTGGATGCACGGGCCGGCGCCCGCGTTCTCCAACGCGATGTCCGCGGTGTCCTGGACTGTTCCGCTGAGCGGATTGAGACAGTTCGCCCGCTGCTGCTCGAAGATCTCGGCGTCGACGGTGACGATCGAACCGCCGTCCGCGGCCCGGAACTGGGTGGGGATCGGGTGATCGGTGTAGGACGGCCACAACACGACCGCTCCGGCCACCACGGCGAGTCCGATCAGACTGAGCGCGCCGATGACGATGTAGCGGGCCAGCGGTGAGAAGTTCGCGGCGATGGCCGACAGGTCGTGGGAATGCCCGTGCGAATGCGAGTGTCCGCCCGCATGATCGTGTCCGGGATCGCTGCTGCGGTTGCCTGGCCGTGCGGGGCGAGATGGGGTCACGCGGCCACCCTAGAGGATTCCGGTGCCGCCGGTCGGATCCGCATATCCCGGTCCGGGCATGCCGTCGCGGATTCCGGCCTGGTCCCCGGAGGCGTGAGACGATCGGCTGATGCGCGACGAACAGGATCAGTGGCCGGCAACCGGCCAGGCGGAGGGTGCCACAGCGCCGGACGCGGGCAATGAGTCATTGACCACCGTGGTCGTCGCCTTCGTGATGAACGTCCTGGTCGCCGTGGCCAAGTCGGTGGCGGCACTGCTGACCGGCTCTGCCGCGATGGTCGCCGAGGCCGCGCATTCGTGGGCAGACTCGGGCAACGAGGTATTCCTGCTCATCGCCGAACGACGGGGGGCACGGGGGCGGGACGGCCGCCATCCGTTCGGCTACGGCCGGGAAACCTACATCTGGTCGATGTTCGCCGCGTTCGGCCTGTTCACGGTGGGCGCGGTGGTCTCGATCATGCACGGCGTCACGTCGCTGCGTCATCCGGAGGAGGGCGGAGAATACCTGATCGGATATATCGTTCTGGCGATATCCTTTGTACTGGAAGGCATTTCGTTCTTGCAGTCGTTGCGGGCGGCGCGCTCGGGCGGGCAGCGGCTGTCGATGCATCCGGTCCGGTACATCATTCGCACCTCCAATACAACGCTGCGGGCGGTATTCGTGGAGGACGCCGCCGCGCTCCTCGGCCTGACGATCGCCGCGATCTGTATGGGGCTGCACGAGGCCACCGGCCAGGCGGCCTGGGATGCGGCGGGTTCGATCCTCGTCGGTGTGCTGCTCGCGTTCATCGCGGTCTTCCTGATCATGCGCAACAGCGACTTCCTGATCGGGCAGCCCGCGCTGCCCGCCCGCCGGGAACTGGCGCTACGGCACCTGCTCGAGCATCCGATGATCGAACGCGTCACCTACCTGCATCTGGAGTACGTCGGTCCCGAGCAGTACTACCTGGTCGCGGCCGTCGACATCGTCGGAGACCTCGCCGAACACGATCTCGCGGTGCGGCTGCGCGACATCGAGGCGCAGATCGAGGGCATCGACTCGGTGGTCGAGGCGGTGCTGACGCTGGCCACGCCCGATGAGCCGTCGCTGGCGCCGGGGTCGGCGTAGGTTGGCGAGCGTGCAACTGAGAATCTTCACCGAACCCCAGCAAGGCGCCACCTACGACGATCTGTCGCGGGTGGCGGTGGCGGCCGAGGACCTCGGCTTCGACGCCTTCTTCCGGTCCGACCACTATCTCGCGATGAACGTGCCCGGCGACCCGGGACCGACCGACGCCTGGGTGACCCTGGCCGGACTGGCCCGGGATACCACGCGGATCAGGCTCGGCACCCTCGTCACCTCGGCGACGTTCCGGTATCCGGGGCCGCTCGCGATCAGCGTCGCGCAGGTCGACCAGATGAGCGGCGGCCGTGTCGAATTGGGCCTCGGTGCGGGGTGGTTCGAGGCCGAGCACGCCGCCTACGGCATCCCGTTCCCACCGCTTGGCGAACGATTCGACAGGCTCGAGGAGCAACTGGCGATCATCACCGGACTCTGGTCGACGCCGGCAGGTGAGCGGTTCTCCTTCGACGGAGCCCGGTACACGCTGACCGATTCGCCCGCCCTGCCCAAGCCGCTGCAGAAGCCGCATCCGCCGATCATCGTCGGCGGTCAGGGCAAGGCCCGCACGCCGGCGCTCGCGGCACGGTATGCGGCCGAGTTCAATGTGGCGTTTGAGTCGGCCGATGTCGCGCAGCAGCGGGTGGCCCGGGTGCGCGCGGCCTGTGAGAAGGTCGGCCGCGACCCGTCGGACCTGGTCTACTCCGCGGCGCTGGTGCTGTGCGTGGGCCGTACGGCCGCCGAACTGTCGGCGCGGGCGGGCGCCATCGGCCGAGAGGTCGACGAACTGCGCCTCAACGGTGCCGCGGGCACACCGGCCGAGGTGGTGGAGAAGATCGAACAGTACCGGTCCGCGGGCATCAGCAGGATCTACCTGCAGGTGCTGGACCTGTCCGACCTCGACCACCTGGCGCTGGTCGCGGACGAGGTTGCACCGCACCTCAATCCGGCGTAGGGGTCACTTGCCGGAATGGGACACTCCCGGAATGCAGAACACCGATCCCGTTGCCGAGGCCGGCAGGGGATCGGTGTTCTGTCCTTGCGACTGGGTGGATCCGATCAGCAGATCGAGATGCGGAACTGTCCGACCGGGATGTGGACGCACACGCTGACCGAACCGATCGAGTAGTACGGCTCTTTCTCGACGGGTGCCGCAGATGCGGTGGGGGCAACGGCTCCGGTGATTGCGAAGGCCGCTGCAGCCGTGCCCAATCCGATGGCGATTCGTTTCTTCACTGCTACTCCTCGATATCGTTGGTGGCTGCCGGTCGCCTTGGCGTGCAAGACGTCAGTGCCATAACTATCCCCTCAACCGGGGCTTTGGCCGACTATACCGAGCCTGATCAGGGGTATAAAGCGCTATGGCGAAAACGGTGCACATCCGTAAACATTTGGTCCAGACGGAGGACACGGCGACCGGCGGTGCCCGGATCAGCCCGCGGCGTAGCCGAGCAGCGACTTGACCTCCAGGAAGTCGTCGAAGGCGTAGTCACTCCACTCGCGACCGTTGCCGCTCTGCTTGTACCCGCCGAACGGCGTGGCCGGATCGGGTGCGGCACCGTTGATGAAGATCTGCCCGGCCCGGATACGGGAGGCGACCGATCGCACGGCGTCGGTGTCGTCGCCCGAGACATAGCCTGCCAGACCATACTCGGTGTCGTTGGCGATGGCCACCGCGTCCTCGACGTCGTCGTAACCGATGATCACCAGTACCGGGCCGAAGATCTCGGTGCGGGCGACCTCCATGTCGTTGTCGACGTTCGCGAACACCGTCGGCCGCACGTAGTAGCCGGCCGACAGATCGTCGGGACGTCCGGTGCCGCCGAACACGACGGTGGCACCGGCGTCGATACCGGACTGGATGAGGGTCTGGATCTTGTCGAACTGGGGCTGTGACACGACCGGTCCGAGGCGGGCTCCGCTGTCGGGTGCGCCGACTGTCAGCTTGTCCTCGATGGAGCGCGCCGCCTCGATGGCCTCGTCCATGCGGGAGGCCGGGACCAGCATGCGGGTGGGGGCGTTGCACGACTGGCCCGAGTTGTTCATCACGCCGAACACGCCGCCGATGACGTTCTTGGCGAGCGACGCGTCGTCGAGGATGACGTTGGGGCTCTTGCCGCCGAGTTCCTGCGCGACGCGCTTGACCGTCGGGGCTGCGGAGCGGGCCACCTCGATACCCGCCCGGGTGCTGCCGGTGAACGAGACCATGTCGATGTCCGGGTGGCTCGACAGCGCGGCACCGACGCCGGGTCCGTCGCCGTTGACGAGGTTGAACACGCCCGCCGGAAGACCTGCTGTCTCAATGATTTCCGCGAGAATCGCGGCGCTGAACGGGGCCACCTCCGACGGCTTGACCACCATCGTGTTGCCGGTGGCCAGGGCGGGTGCGATCTTGCAGGTGAGCTGATTGAGTGGCCAGTTCCACGGCGTGATGAAGCCGCACACGCCGATCGGTTCCTTGACGACGCGGGAGGTGCCGCGGTCCTCGGTGAACGAGTAGCCGGGCAGCTGCGCCGCGGCGGTCATCAGGTGGGCGAGACCGATGGGTACCTGCGCGCCGGCGGCCAGGGCGTCGGGTGCACCCATCTCCTCGGTGACGGCGGCGGCAAGATCGCCCATGCGCTTCTGGTACTCGGCGACGATGGCGTTGAGAAGGTCGACGCGTTCGGCGACCGTCGTCTGGCTCCAGGTGGCGAATGCGCGGCGGGCGGCGGCGACGGCGGTATCGACATCCTGCGCGTTGCCGAGGGCAACGTGACCGGCGACCTGTTCGGTGGCTGGGTTGATGACGTCCAACAGGACGGGGTTACTGGGCTCAACCCACTTTCCGTCGATGTAGAACGTGGTGATCTCGCGCATGGATGCTCCTCCGGCGACTGTGACGTGACAAAGCGAATATGCCACCCATCACAGTACTGCGCAGCCGATCACCCGTGCTTCTTGAGGATCTTCTTCACTTCGTCCGCGGTGACGTTCTTGGCGACCTGCTTGCCGTTCTTGATCTTCCGGATCGTGTAGAGGTCGTCCTTCTTCGCAGCCGCGACGTGGAGGCCGATCTTCTTGGCGGCCTTGTTCAGATCTTCGAGCATGAGCCGGATACTACGGGGCGAAGATGAACGCGCAAGCCGGGACGAATGCCGCTCTCAGCCGCTGCTGCTCAGGACCGCCACCACGACCCCCGCGACGCTGAGTGTCACCACGGCCGCGGCCGATCCCATGACCAGCTGTCGACGGTGGTGGGCGAGTCCGTGCACGCAGAGTCCGACACAGATCAGGATGATCGCGGCGTAGAGGGCGATACCGAGGGTGAGCAGTGCGGCGCCGCCGTCGGCCGCCGCGAGGGTGATTGTTCTCACGGAGAAAACGCCTGAGCCGGGCACCGGACAGGGCCGGTGCCAGACTGCTGGACGTCAGGTCAGAAGACCTGGCTCATCGCGTCGGCGAGGAAGGCGTAGATGGCCGGCTGCGACTTGATAAAGTTCCAAATTGCCTGTTCAAACATGGTGTGACCTCCAATTCGGATGTGTGGGCGATGCTGCTCACACAGTAGCGATCGCCGGTGACGCCCGGTGACCCGGCATCGCGCATGACACAGATGCCGAAGACGAACCGGTAAAACGCCTGACCTGTGCCCCCAGTCGGACTCGAACCGACACTTGGCGGATTTTAAGTCCGCTGCCTCTGCCAATTGGGCTATGGGGGCGCATGCCGCGCCGTGCGGCTCGGTGACTACCAGGCTAGGTCAGGTCCGGCGACCGCTGGGTCGTGGGTCCTGTGGCCCGCACTGCCGGGGGCGTTCGGGCTAGCCGACCATGCCGATGCCGGCAGCCGGAATGCTCAGCGGCACAATGGTTTGTTCGAGCTCGTCGCGCAGGGCGAAGCAGTCGGCGTGGTCGCCGAAACCGACGGCGCCGACCATCTGGAATCCGTCGTAGACGCGGATCGTGGCGTCGAAGCCATCGAGCGATCCGGTGACCTCCAGGCGGTCGCCGGAGTGGGGCCAGCCCACGATCTGGATGTCGACCCCGTACTGCTCGGACCGCGCGACCGGGATGGGAGGAACTCCCGGCTCGACGTCGAAACCGAGATCGGCCAGCACCGTCATCGCGACGGCCTTGCCCTGTTCGCGGGCGGTGAGCCAGTGCCCGCCACCGCAGGGCAGACCGGTGATCGGGTGAGGGGTCTGGGCGACATCGCCGGCCGCGTACACCCCACGCACGCTGGTGCGCAGGTTGCCGTCGGTCCGGATGCCGGTGTTCCGTGACCTGGCCCCCGAGCACTTGGCCAGCTTGGTATTCGGTCCGGCGCCCACCGCGACGATGACATGGCCGCGGGACGGCGTGTCGAAGCCGTCGCCGTCGACATGGTCGGGGGTGGCGTTGGTGACCGTGGCATGGGTCAGCAGGTCGACGCCGCGGCTGCGATGCAGATCCGCCAGGTGGTCGGCGAGTGGCGCGGGCAACGTGTCGCCGAGGATCTGGTCGGTTGCCTCCAGCAGGGTGACCCGTTTGCCGGCCTCGACCGCCGCCGAGGCCAGTTCGAGACCGATCAGGCCGCCGCCGACGATGATGAGTGTGTCCTGACCGCGCATCGCCGACTGAATCGCGACGGCGTCGCGTCGGGTGCGGAGTACGTCGACGTCGGGCCGCATCCAGTGCGGCCGGCGGGCGACCCCGCCGGTGGCCAGGATCAGTGCGTCGTAGGGGACCTCGGCGCCGGTGTCGATGACCACGCTGCGATGTCCGGGCCGGACGTTGACGACGCTGGTCCCGGTGACCACCTTGATGCGGCGGTTGGCCCAGAAGTCGGCGTCGCCGAGCGCGACGCCCTGCGGGGACAGGTCCGCGTCCAGGAGATCCTTGGAGAGTGCCGCCCGATGGTACGGCAACTCCGGCTCGGCGCCGTACACGGTGATATGACCGTCGAATCCTTTGGAACGCAAAGTCTCTGCCGCGGTGATCCCGGCGATGCCGGTGCCGACGATCACCACGCGGCGAGGTGCCGTCATCGGGTTACCGCCTGGGCTGGAATACCGGGGATGTGCGGGTCGTCGTGCATAGATCCGCATGTCGGTCGTTCACGTGAGCTCATCGGTGACCCCCTGAGAGCATAGTGCTGTGCCACGTGCCACTAGACAGTAGACGGGACTTTGTACCCTGTCTATGCGTATGACCGCTTTGTAAGGAGCTGTTCAAGGTCCAGCGTTCAACGGTCATCTGACAACGTTCAACGGCATGTTTGGGACGACGAACGGTCGGTGCGGAGCGTTGGTCGTCAACTGCGCCGGCAGTACCCTTCGGCATTTCCGGGAGCGGGAACCTCGTCGTCAGTCCTGCGGCAGGGCGTCGCGTTCGATGGGGCACGACATGCAGCGCGGCCCGCCGCGGCCGCGGCCGAGTTCGTTACCGGCGATCGGGATCACCTGGATTCCGTTGTCACCGAGGAACTTGTTGGTGGTGATGTTGCGTTCGTAGCCGATCACCACGCCGGGCGCGGCCGCCAGGAAGTTGTTGCCGTCGTCCCATTGGGCGCGGGCGGCCTCCAGCCGGTCGATCGGTGCGCGCAACACCCGCAGCTGCTCCACCCCGAGGGCTTCGGCGACCACCGGCCACAGGTCGTCGTTCTCGGTGACGGTGTAGCCGCCGGATTCCTTGGCATGCAGGGTGAACGACCGCAGTGTCTCGGGCAGGTACGGGTAGACGCTGAAGGCATCGCGGTCGACCTGCGTCATCGCGGTGTCCAGATGCATGAAGGCACGCTCACGCGGCAGTTCGACGACGATCGCGGTGTGCACGTTGTCGCTGCGGAACAGTGCCGACGCCAGCACCTCGATGCCCTGCGGGGCGGTGCGCTCGCTGAGGCCGATCATCACATAGCCGTTGCCGATCACCAGGATGTCGCCGCCCTCGATGGTGGCCGGCCCGTGATGGCGCGAATCGTTGCCGTAATAGAAGTCGAACGACTCCGCGGTGAACATCGGGTGGAAGTTGTAGATGACCCGCGAGTTGATGGTCTCGCGCTGGCGGGCCGGTTTGGCCATCGGGTTGATGCTCACACCCGAGTAGATCCAGGCCGAATTGTCGCGCTGGAACAGGTGATTGGGGAGTGGGGCGAGCAGGAAGTCGTCGTCGTCGAGATATGACAGCAGCAGGCTCGACGTGCCGTGCAGGTGCGGGGCGATCTCCCGTTTGAGCAGGCCGCCGATCAGGATCTCGGCGAGTTCACTCGCGTCGTGGGTGCTCAGGAACTCCTTGAGAGGGTCGCTGAGGGCCGGCCCGAACATCGACGGCGTGCTGAGTCGCTCGCGCAGGAACTCCCGTGCGCCGTCTACCTCGATGGCCTCGGCGAGCAGCCGGTGATAGCTGTGTACCCGCGTACCCAGGTCGGTCAGGACCTGGGCGAAGGCCTCATGTTCCTCGCGTGCGCGTTCGGCCCACATGATGTCGTCGAACAACAGCTCGTCGACATTGGACGGGGTCAGCCGGAGCAGTTCGATCCCGGGCTTGTGAAGGATCACCTGCCGCAGCGGGCCGACCTCGGAGTCAACGTGAAAGGTCACCTATGTTCCCGTCGCCGCGCGTTGCCGTGATCTGACGTGTGCCCGCAACGCTAACACCGCGCGGTATGTCGCGCCGGATGTTCGGGAGGGTCTTGCCCCAGTTGGGTTAATGACGTTAACTTAACGTCGATAACACAGAATCGGGAGGATTCAGCATGACGAGCCACGGGGGTATGACCGGCTTTGGGGCCAGAACAAACACCAGGGGGTCACGATGCCGGAACGTCTGACCCGCGCGATCCTCGCCGCGCCCAAAGCGGTGCTGGTGATCGCGCTCGTGCTCTTCATCGGCTCGGGGATCTACGGCGCCGGCGCCGCCAAGGATCTGCTCGCGGGCGGGTTCAGCGACCCGGCCTCCGAGTCGGCCGTCGCCGACAAGATCCTCGACCAGCGTTTCGACCGCGGCGGGCTACAGGCCGTCATCAAGCTCGACGTCGACCTGGGCACCGACATCTCCACCGACTCCACCGCCATGGAGGTCGGCAAGGGGATCGTCGACGAACTCAAGACCATCAGCTACGTGCAGGATCCGGTCCTCTCGATCTGGGATCGGCCGGAACTGGCCGACGGGTTGCTGAGCATCGACAAGTCGTCGACGCAGATCGTCGTCAACCTGTCCGGCGGCGAGGACCACGCCCCAGAGCACGCGGATGCACTCGCCGAGCGGTTCGGCGGGGAGCGGCAGGGTGTGCGGATCCGGGTCGGTGGCCAGGCGATGGTGTACTCCGAGGTCAACACCCAGTCGTCGCGTGATCTGGCCATCGCCGAGGGCATCGCGATCCCGATCACCTTCCTGGTGCTGATCTTCGTGTTCGGTGGTGTCATCGCGGCGTCACTGCCCGTGGGAATCGGCATCGTCGCGATCGTGCTGACCTTCGCCTACCTGCGGCTGATCGCGATCTTCACCGACGTCTCGATCTACGCGCTCAACCTGGCCACCGCGCTGGGACTGGCGCTGGCCATCGATTACACCCTGCTGTTGTTGACCCGCTACCGCGAGGAGGTGCGCGACGGGCGGACGCGCGAGGACGCTATCGTGGCGACGATGGCCACCGCGGGCCGCACGGTGCTGTTCTCGGCGATCACCGTCGCGCTCGCGCTGGCGGCGCTGGTGATCTTCCCGATGTACTTCCTGCGGTCCTTCGCCTACGCCGGGATCGGCGTCGTGGTGGTCGCGCTGGCCGCCGCGCTGATCGTCACCCCGGCATTGCTGGCGCTGCTCGGGCCGCGCGTCGACAGTCTCGACGTCCGCGGGCCGATGCGCAGGCTACTGCGCCGCCCCGGGAGTGTCGGGACCAACGATGTCGAGGACAGCTTCTGGTACCGCATCGCCCGGTTCGCGATGCGCCGCGCCGTGCTGGTGCTGGTGGCGGTGGTCGCGCTGCTGGTGCTGCTCGGCGCGCCGTTCCTGGGGTTCAAGTTCGGTTTCCCCGACGACCGGGTGCTGCCGGCGTCGGCCGTCTCGCACGAGGTGCAACAGGAGATCCGCGACAGTTACAAGCAGAACCTGTCGGGTGTGTCGACGGTGGTGGTCACCGGTGCCAACGACCCCGACAGCTTCGCCCTGCGCAGCTACAGCCAGGACCTGGCCCGGATCAAGGGCGTCGACTCGGTCACCTCATCGGCGGGCCTGTTCCTCGAAGGCGCGCAGGTGGCCGAGGGCGACCCGGCGGCCACCTCCGAGGGCGTGGCGATCGTCACCGTGTCGTCGTCGCTCGAACCCACCAGCGACGCGGCGGGTGACCTGGTGCGCGCCCTGCGGGCCGTCGAACTGCCCGACGGGATGAGCGCACGGGTGACCGGTGTGGCGGCCAACAGCGTCGACACCCTGGATTCGATCTACGGACACCTGCCGTATGTGCTGCTGGTGATCGCCGTCGCCACCTTCATCCTGTTGTTCCTGTTCACCGGCTCGGTGGTGCTGCCGCTCAAGGCGCTGGTGCTCAACGTGCTGTCGCTGTCGGCGACCTTCGGGGCGATGGTGTTCATCTTCCAGGAAGGGCACCTCGGCGGCTTCGGCACCGTGACGACCGGGCATCTGGTGGCCACCATGCCGGTGCTGATGTTCTGCATCGCGTTCGGCCTGTCGATGGACTACGAGGTGTTCCTGCTCGGCCGGATCCGGGAGGAGTTCCTCGCCTCGGACGGCAGCCGGGAGGCAGGCGACCACGCCGTGGCGGTCGGCCTGGCCAAGACCGGCCGGGTGATCACCGCGGCCGCACTGTTGATGAGCATCGTGTTCGCGGCGATGGCCGCCTCGGGAGTGTCGTTCATGCGGATGTTCGGGGTGGGTCTGACCATCGCCGTGCTCATGGACGCCACACTGATCCGGCTGTTGCTGGTGCCCGCGTTCATGCGGCTGATGGGCCGGCTCAACTGGTGGGCTCCCGGGCCGCTGCGCGCACTCCACCAGCGGATCGGCCTGTCCGAATCACACAGGGTCGAATCCCATGGGGCCGAGCCGGCGCCGGACGAATGGGTACGGGCGGATACGTGAGGATGCAGTCATGACGGTCCGCCGGCGGTCGCCGCGCGGATCCGGTGAGCGGCTCGCCGGTGAGATCATCGACGCGGCCACCGAACTGCTGATCGACGCGGGCGACGACTCGGCGGTGTCGATCCGGTCGGTCGCCACGCGCGTCGGGGTCACCCCACCGTCGATCTACCTGCATTTTGCCGACAAGCAGGAACTGCTCGACGCGGTGTGGCTGCGCTACTTCGAGAACATCGACGGTGTGCTCGCGGCCGCGTGCGAGGATGTCGACGATCCGGTCGAGCGGCTGGTGCGGATGGGTGTGGCGTATGTGCGCTTCGCCGTCGGCGCGCCGGCGCTGTACCGGCTGCTCGACGGGCGGACGCCGCGAAAAGGTCACAGCACGAAGGGTGACGAGGTCCGGGCGGCGTCGGCGTTCGGCAGGCTCGATGAGGCCGTCACCCGACTTGCCGAGTCGGGGGTGCTCCCGAGCCGCGATCCCCCAGCCGTGGTCCTCGAACTCTGGGCCGCCGCACACGGCATCGCATCGTTGATGATCTGCCAGCCCGACCTGGGCTGGGACGACGACCTGAGTCATGCCGAGCACCTGTTCACCGCGGTGTGCCGGGGGATGACCGCCACCGGTTCGCCACGCGCGTACGGACCGCACACCACACGAGATGGTCAAGAGTAGGTAAAGTCGGAACCCTACGTAGCGGTCACACGTTGGTGTAATCAGACGCCTACCCAGAAGGAGCCTGTGGTGAGAGAGAGCAGTAACCCGGTTATGCGCGGAGTCGTCCGCGATAACCAGACCGGTTTCGCCGGATTCGGCGCCGGGGCCGCGGGGGCGGCCCAGGGCGCGATGTTCAACCAGCCCGGCCAGCAGTACGACCCCTACGCGCAGCAGTATCCGCAGCCCGCACCCGCGACGTCAAGGCAACTCACTGTCGACGATGTGGTCACCAAGACCGCCATCACGCTGGGCGTTCTGACCCTCATGGCCATCGTCTCCTACTTCCTGGTCGACTCCAACGACGCGCTGGCCACGCCACTGATGGCCGTCGGCGCGATCGGCGGCCTGGTTCTCGTACTCGTCGCAAGCTTCGGCCGCAAGCAGGACAACCCGGCCATCGTGCTCGCCTACGCGGCGTTCGAGGGCCTGTTCGTCGGATCGATCTCGTTCGTCTTCGGTAACTGGGTGGTCAGTGGAGACACCTCGGCCGGTGCGTTGATCGGTCAGGCGGTGCTCGGCACGTTCGGCGTGTTCTTCGGGATGCTGGTGGTGTACAAGGTCGGCGCGATCCGCGTCACACCACGGTTTACCCGGATGCTGTTCGCCGCCATGATCGGCGTCTGCGTGCTGATGCTCGGCAACCTGGTCGCGAGCTTCTTCACCGACGGCGGCTTCGGCCTGCGCGACGGTGGCCCGCTGGCGATCATCTTCTCGCTCGTCTGCATCGGTATCGCCGCGTTCAGCTTCCTGCTCGACTTCGATTCGGCCGACCGCCTGATCCGCGCCGGTGCCCCCGCCAAGGCCGCCTGGGGTGTGGCACTCGGCCTCACCGTCACCCTGGTGTGGCTGTACGTCGAAATCCTGCGTCTGCTGAGCTACTTCAACTCGGACTAGACGCCCGCGTCGCCGAACACAACAAGAACCGCCCCGGAGATATCTCCGGGGCGGTTCTTGTTGACGCAGGTAGATCAGGACAGACGCTCGAGAACCATCGCCATTCCCTGGCCACCGCCGACACACATCGACTCGATGCCGAAGGTCTTGTCGTGGGTCTGCAGGTTGTTGAGCAGAGTGGTGGTGATGCGGGCGCCGGTCATGCCGAACGGGTGGCCGATCGCGATGGCACCGCCGGAGACGTTGAGCTTGTCGTGGTCGATGCCCAGTTCGTTGGCCGAACCGAGGACCTGCACGGCGAACGCCTCGTTGATCTCGACGAGGTCGATGTCCGAGAGCGACATACCCGAGATGCGCAGCACCTTGCGGATCGCCTCGATCGGGCCCAGGCCCATGATCTCGGGCGACAGGCCGGTCGCGGCGGTGGCGACGACACGGGCCAGCGGGGTCAGGCCCAGTTCCTTGGCCTTGGTGTCGCTCATGATGACCAGCGCGGCAGCACCGTCGTTGAGCGGGCAGGCGTTGCCGGCGGTGATGGTGCCGTCGGGCCGGAACACCGGCTTGAGCTGGCTGATCTTGTCGTAGGTGGTGCCGGCGCGCGGGCCGTCGTCGGTGGACACCTGGGTGCCGTCGGGCAGCGTGACCGGGTCGATCTCGCGGGCGAAGAAGCCTGCGTTGATGGCGGCCTCGGCGCGGTTCTGGCTCAGCACGCCCCAGCGGTCCTGGTCCTCGCGGGAGATGCCGGTGTAGCTGGCCACGTTCTCGGCGGTCTGGCCCATCGCGATGTAGACGTCGGGGATCAGGCCGTCCTCGCGGGGGTCGTGCCAGCTGCCGGCGCCACCTTCGGAGGTCTTCTCGCTGCGGGCGATGGCCTCGTCGAACACGGCGTTCTTGGAGTTGGGGGCGCCGTCGGCACCGCCGGAGATGCCGAAGCTGGACACGCTCTCGACGCCACCGGAGATCACCACGTCGACCTCACCGGCCTTGATGGCGTGCAGCGCCATGCGGGTCGTCTGCAGCGACGACGAGCAGTAGCGGTTGACGGTCACGCCGGGGATGTGGTCGTAGCCGAGTTCGACGGCGATGACGCGGGCGATGTTGTAGCCGCCCTGGCCGCCGGGCTGTCCGATACCCCAGTGGATGTCCTCGATGTCCTTGGGGTCGAGCGAAGGCACCTTGGCGAGCGCGGCGGCCACCATCTGGCGCGAGAGCTCGTCGGGGCGAACGTCTTTCAGAGATCCCTTACCGGCGCGGCCGATCGGGGAACGGGCATGGGCGACAATCACTGCTTCTGGCATGTGAAACACGTTACTTCACCGGTTCCGGGCGGTGGAAACAGTCCTCGGCGCGGACTCAGGTGAACAGTCTTCGCAGCCTGTTCACCGGCTTGCGCCGCTCGGCGGCCTCCGACACCTCGGGCGGCTCGGGCAGCGGCTCAGGACCCCATTCGCCGATGGCGGCGAGCACCTCCGGGAGCAGGATGTCGGCGGCGAGCGCATAGCCGGTGGCCGACGGATGGTAGTGATCGGGCGACAGCATCGAATCCGGTTGTTCCCGGAAGGATTTGGCGAGCATGTCGGCCATCGGGACTGCCCGCCCGCCCGCCGAGCGGACCGCCCCGCGCTGCGCCGAGGCCAGGCGCAGGCCGTATCGGCGCAGCACGGTGCGCAACGGCTGCGGGATGGCGGTGATCACGCCGAAATCGGGGCAGGTGGCCACCACCACCTTGGCGTCGTTGTCGACGAGGAACCGCACCGCCGCCCCGAGGCGCTGGGCCGACGCCCGGATCCCGTTGGTCGCGGTCACGTCGTTGGCGCCGATGATGATCACCGCGACATGCGGACGGTCGCCGGCCACCAGCATCGCGTCGATCTGCCCGGCCAGTCCCTTGGAGGTGGCCCCGACAATTGCCTTGTTGGAGTAGCGCACCACCTGGCCGGTGTGGTCGGCCACCATCCGGGCCAGGAGCACCCCGGGTGTCTCGTCGGCGACCTCGGCCCCCAGTCCGGCCCCGGTCGAGTCGCCGAACACCACCAGGTGGATGTTGAAGTCGAGGCCGCGGCGATACCAGACGGGCCCGGTGCCGTCGGGGTAGTACACGCCGTCGCCGTTCGGTGCGCCGTCGGTGGGGCGCGGGATGACGGTGCGCGCGTGTTCGGCCTGCCCGTTGAGGTAGGTGTACACACCCCGGTAAGCGGCCCACGAGGCGGTTGCGGTGGCCGCCGCAGCCGCCAGCGCCGCACCGCCGTCACGGACCGCGCGGTCGCTCAGTGGAAAAGAACCCGGCACAAACCCACCCTAGTAGCCGTTCTCGCGCACCTGCGGGAGCAGAGCTGCGCTGTTTTCCGATCCGGCGGAGCGATACCGCAGGTGGGATTCGAGGTCTGAACCCATAGATGGGACGATGGAGGAATGCGCATCGCGAATCACGTCGTCGACCTGGTGGGCAACACACCCCTTGTCAAGCTCAATTCGGTGGTCAAGCCCGGCTCCGGTCTGGTCGCGGCCAAGGTCGAATACCTCAATCCCGGCGGCAGCAGCAAGGACCGCATCGCCGCCGGAATGGTGGACGCGGCCGAGGCCTCGGGCGAACTCAAGCCCGGCGGCACCATCGTCGAGCCCACCTCCGGCAACACCGGCGTGGGTCTGGCCCTCGTCGCACAGCAACGCGGCTACAAGTGTGTGTTCGTCTGTCCGGACAAGGTCGGTGAGGACAAGCGCAACGTACTCAAGGCCTACGGCGCGGAGGTCGTGGTCTGTCCCACGGCCGTGCCGCCGGAGCACCCCGACAGCTACTACAACGTCTCCGACCGCCTGGTCCGCGAGATCGAGGGCGCCTGGAAACCCAACCAGTACGCCAACCCGGCGGGACCGCAGAGCCACTACGAGACCACCGGCCCCGAGATCTGGCGGGACACCGACGGGAAGGTCACCCATTTCGTGGCCGGCGTCGGCACCGGCGGCACCATCACCGGCACCGGCCGCTACCTTAAGGAGATCTCCGGCGGCAAGGTGAAGGTCGTCGGCGTCGACCCCGAGGGTTCGGTGTACTCCGGCGGGACCGGCCGGCCGTACCTGGTCGAGGGTGTGGGTGAGGATTTCTGGCCCGCGGCCTACGATCCGTCGATCCCCGACGAGATCATCGCGGTCTCCGACGCCGACTCGTTCGACATGACCCGCCGCCTGGCCCGCGAGGACGGGCTGCTGGTGGGTGGCTCCTGCGGCATGGCCGTGGTCGCCGCGCTGCGGGTCGCCGAACGTGAGGGTCCCGACGCCGTGGTCGTGGTGCTGCTGCCCGACGGCGGCCGTGGCTACATGGCCAAGATCTTCAACGACAAGTGGATGAGCAGCTACGGCTTCCTGCGGTCCACCCTCGACGGCAAGGCCGCCGGTGAACCGCTGGTGGGCGACGTGCTCCGCGGCAAGGGCGGGGAACTGCCCGACCTGGTGCACACCCACCCGTCGGAAACCCTGCGCGATGCCATCGAGATCCTGCGTGAGTACGGCGTCTCCCAGATGCCGGTCGTCGGCGCCGAACCGCCGGTGATGGCCGGTGAGGTGGCCGGGGCGGTCACCGAACGCGACCTGCTCAGCGCGGTCTTCGAGGGCCGAGCCAGCCTCGCCGACCCGGTGTCGGCGCATATGGGCGAGCCGTTCCCCCTGATCGGTTCGGGTGAACCGGTCTCCGCCGCGACCAAGGCGCTCAGCGAGTCCGACGCGTTGATGGTGGTCGAAGACGGTAAGCCCGTCGGCGTCATCACCCGTCACGACCTGCTCGCCTTCGTCAGCACACATCCCTTCGCCGGATAGGACAACAACCATGAGCCAAGGCTTTTCGACCCGCGCCATCCACGCCGGATACGATCCCGATCCGCTGACCGGCGCCGTCAACGTCCCCATCTACGCGTCGTCGACGTTCGCCCAGGACGGGGTGGGCGGGCTGCGCGGCGGATTCGAATACGCGCGCACCGGCAACCCCACCCGGCGTGCCCTCGAGGCCAATATCGCAGCCCTCGAAGGCGGCACCTTCGGGCGTGCCTTCGCCTCCGGCATGGCCGCCACCGACGCCCTGCTGCGCGCCACCCTGCGCCCGGGTGATCACCTGGTCATCCCGAACGACGCCTACGGCGGCACGTTCCGGCTCATCGACAAGGTGTTCACGCAGTGGGGCATCGACTACTCGGTCGCGCCGATCACCGACGCCGACGCCGTGCGCGCCGCCATCACCGACAAGACCAAGCTGGTGTGGATCGAAACCCCCACCAACCCGCTGCTCAACGTCGGCGACATCGCCGTCCTCGCCGAGATCGCCCACGGCGCCGGCGCGAAACTGGTGGTGGACAACACCTTCGCCTCGCCCTACCTGCAGCAGCCGCTGGCCCTCGGCGCCGACGTGGTGCTGCACTCGACCACCAAGTACCTCGGCGGGCACTCCGACGTGGTCGGCGGAGCCCTGGTCACCGACGACGAACAGCTCGACGTCGACATCGCCTTCCTGCAGAATGGCGCGGGTGCGGTGCCGGGACCGTTCGACGGCTACCTGACGATGCGCGGCATCAAGACCCTCGCTGTCCGCATGGACCGGCACAGCGACAACGCCGAGCGCGTCGTCGAGTTCCTGTCCGGCCACTCGAAGATCGAGAAGGTCCTGTACCCGGGTCTGCCCGATCACCCCGGCCACGACGTGGCGGCCAAGCAGATGGCCCGCTACGGCGGCATGGTGTCGGTGCTGGTCGCCGGTGGCCTGGAGGCGGCTCAGGACTTCTGCGCCCGCACCGAGGTGTTCACCCTCGCCGAGTCCCTCGGCGGCATCGAATCGCTGATCGAGCATCCGGGCGCCATGACCCACGCCTCGACGGCCGGTTCGCTGCTCGAGGTCCCCGACAACCTGGTCCGGCTGTCGGTGGGCATCGAGGACATCGACGACATCCTCGGCGACCTGGAGAAAGCGCTGCACTGAGTTGAATGGTCGGGGTCTCGGCCGGCCCTGAAGTCCCGGTCTTCCTCCCTCGCTCCCCGGTCGCAGCTCCCGACTCGCTCGGTCGTCCAGACCGGGCCGGGCCGACCGCACCCCTCCGAATTGATGGTCGGGGTCTCGGCCGGCCGGGCATGACCGGGCCGACTGAACCCCTCCTGCGTATTCTGGGCTGAGTGTCCACGTCGCAGGCTGAATCCCCCGTCGTGACGGTGATCGGGCTGCTCGGCCCGATCACCGTCGCGGGAGCATCCGCGACGTCCGGTGCATCAGAACCCGCGCCCATCGCCGGGGTGCGCGCCCGCAGGTTGCTGGTGTCACTGGCCCTGGCCGACGGCCGGGTCCGGACGGCCGAGCGCCTCATCGACGACGTGTGGGGCGACGATCCGCCGGGATCGCCGCCGGCGGCTTTGCATACGCAGATCTCGCGGCTGCGCTCGATACTGGGACACGGCCGGCTGGAGGCGGTGGCCGGCGGTTATCGGCTGACCGGGTGCCGCACCGATCTGGACATCGCCGGCGAACTCGTCGCTTCGGGGACCGGCGGCGATCTCGCCGCGGCGGACCGGCTGTGGCGTGGGGTACCCGGCGACGATCTCGGTGACGCGGCGGGCGGAATCGCCGGTGAGTTGACGGCCCGCGCCACCGCGTTGCGGGACAAGCTCGACCGCACCCGCATCGGGGTACTGCTGGCCGACGGTGATCACGCGTCCGCCCGGGCTCTCGCGGAAAACCTCTGTGCGGCAGAATTTCTCGATGAGACCGCGCACATGTGGCTGATGCGGGCGCTGGCCGGCGAGGGCCGCGTGGCCGATGCGCTGGCCGTGTTCGTGCGGCTGCGCCGTGAACTGTCGTCCCAACTGGGTGCCGACCCGGGTCCTGAGATCACCGCGTTGAACGCCCAATTGCTCTCTGGCGCAAAGAACTCCAATGCAGACGATTCTGGCGTGCGGGCAGCACCGGTCACCGGAAGAAGGCGAGCCAAGGTCGTCGGCCTGATCGCGGATGCGTCCGAACTCGTCGGCCGGGATGGTGACATCGCCGCCATTATCGACCTGCTCGCCGCCGGTCGGCTCGTCACCGTCCAAGGGCCGGGCGGCGTGGGCAAGACCCGCATCTCCCACCGGGTCGGGGCCCGGCTCGCGGAGACCGGCCGCTCCGTCTTCTATGTCCAGCTGGCGCCGGTCCGTGACGACGACGACGTGGTGGCCGCGGTCGCGTCGACGCTCGGGGTGGGCGATGCCGAGTGGACGCCCGGCGGCCGTACGCGCCGCCCTCCGGGCGATCTCACCGTCCGCATCGTCGATGAGATCCGCGGGGCCGACACCGTGCTGATCCTCGACAACTGCGAGCAGGTGCTCGACGGGTGTGCCCGTCTGGTCGCCGAACTCCTTGCCGCCGAACAGAATCTGACGGTGCTCACCACCAGCAGATCGCCGTTGCTGCTGGCCGCCGAGAACATCTATCCGCTGCCCACGCTCGCCGTCGGCGTCGACGGTGCGTCGGTGGAACTGTTCGGTCGTCGGGCGCGGGCCATCCGGCCCACGGTGTCCCTCGACCCGGTCGAGGTGGCGGCGCTGTGCGACAGGCTCGACGGACTGCCACTGGCCATCGAACTCGCCGCGGCGCGCATCCGGACGATGTCGGTGGGGGAGATCACCGCCAGACTCGATGAACGGTTCGGGTTGTTGCGCGGCAACGACCGCGGCGCCCCCGATCGTCACCGCACCCTGTACGCGGTCATCGACTGGAGCTGGGACCTGCTCGGTGACGACGCGCGGTCGGCGCTGCGGTCGCTGTGCAGGCTCCCCGCCGGATTCACCGCGGAAACTGCAGCGGTCATCTTGGGCTACAGTGGCTTTCGCGTCGATGACGTCCTCGAGGAGTTGGTCAATCAGTCGTTGCTCGCGGTGGTGGAGACGGCGACGGGCACCCGGTACCGGATGCTGGAGACCGTGCGGGAGTTCGGCGAGGCCAAGCTGGCCGACGATTCCGCCGCGTCGCGAGTCGTCGATGAGGCGATCTGCCACTGGGCAAGGGCTTTCGCGCTGGAGGTCGGTGCCGAATACGAATGTGCCTTCGCCTCGCCCGCTCTCATGGACCGGGTCGGTGCGGAGGCCGAGAACCTGGTCTGGGTTCTGAGGCGTTGTGTCACAGTGGAAACCGGACCGCTGACCGGCGACGAACTCGCCACCGTGGTGACGGTGTTTCCGGTGCTCGGCGGCCTGTGGGTGATCCGGGGCCTGCATTCGGAGGTCATCGCGTGGAGTACCAGAGTGATGGGGGTACTGCCCCGGCCCTCGGGCGATCTGCCCGACGAACTGCGGAAGTTCTGGCAGGCAACGGTTCTCGTGTCATCCATCCATCAGATGATGCACCGGAACCTGCGGCACGTCGCGCGGGGCCGGATGCTGTTGCGCACCTTGCTGCATCGCGACACCGTCATGAGCGAACCGACCGACTTCCTGTCGGCGCTGGCACTGGCCGGTGCGGGTGCGCCGGCGCACCGGCTCATCGCCACCGGAGTGCGCGCCGGTTCACCGAAGGTGGCGCTCATCGCCCGCGGGCTGCGGATGGCCGGTTGGGAGAACACCGGAGCACTCGACCTGGCACTGCGGGAGGGTCTGCGCATGCTCGAGCTCACCTCCCGCTACGACGACATCTGGTTGTCGGCGATGCCGAAGAACACGGTGGCCGGCATCTACGGCCAACGCGCGCAATGGGAACACGCCATCGGCTACTACCGGGACGCCATCGGTCAACTGGAGCAGGTCGCGGCCACCGAGGACTCGGACGGCTCGCGCTGCTATCTCGCGGGCGCCCTGGCGGCGCTCGGGCGGTTCGACGAGGCCGAACGTGTGCTGGCCCCGATCGCGGACGGGTGGACGGCGCGAGACGGCGATCCGCAGGGCCATCCCGAGGTGACCTCCGCGATGATGATGGTGTCTGCCGAGATCTGCCACGGCCGGGGCGACAGACGCGGCGCCGCTGAGGTATTCGGCCGATCGGCCGCGCTCATCCGTCGCGAGCACCCGTTCCTCACCGGGGATCCCGGCGCGGTCATGCTGATCAGTGGATCGGTGGCCGGTCTGCTCGACTGCGGTGACACCACCACGGCCCTCGACTATCTCGGTGTCCTGAGTGAAGGGCTGCGGTCGACACTCGGCGGCCGGACCTGGCTCGATCTGCCGCAGGGCGCCACCATCGCGCTCATCGTCGGCAGGCTCCTCACCCTCGACCAGGCCACCGCGGCGGACGGTGCCCGGCTCATGGCGCTCGGAGTGCGGCTCGGCGCCCGGCGGGATATGCCGAGCCTGCACCGCGCGGTCGTCGACGCCCAGCCGAACTCGGGTCTGTCCGAGGACGACTGGGCGTCGTTGTGGGATGCCGTGCGACGGCTGTCCCGGCATCAGGTGCGCGAGGAGATCCTCGATTTCGCGACCAGCAGCCTGCCGTGACGGGCTGTCAGGCGTTGCGCATGTAGGCACGCACCGCCAGCGGGGCGAAGATCGCGGTCACCACCGCGGCCCCGAGCAGTGACCAGCCCACATGCGAACTCGCATGACCGTCGGTGGTCAGGTCACGCACCGCGCTCACCAGATGGCTGACCGGGTTGACCTTGACCCACGCCTGCATCCAGCCGGGCATTGTGTCGGCGGGAACGAAGGCATTGGAGGCGAAGGTGAGCGGGAACATGATCATCATCGAGACACCCTGCACCGCGGAGGCTTTGCTCATCAGGCAGCCCATCAGCGCGAAGATCCAGGACAGTGCGAAGCTGCACACCATGATCAGCAGTGCTGATGCCACAACCCCGAAGGCGTCGGGCCGCCAGCCCATGATGAGGCCCATGATCACCGTCAGGACGGTGGCGACGAAGTAGCGGATCACGTCGGCGAGCAGCGCACCGGCCAGTGGGCTGATCCGGGCGATAGGCAGTGACCGGAACCGGTCGAACACGCCCTTGTCCATGTCTTCGCGCAACTGGGTTCCGGTGACGATCGAGGTCAGAATCACCGTCTGCACCATGATGCCCGGGATGATCACCGGCAGATACGACTTCACGTCGCCGCTGATCGCACCGCCGAACACGTAGGTGAACAGCAGGGTGAAGATGATCGGCTGGAACGTGACGTCGAAGAGCTGCTCGGGATTGTGCCGGATCTTCAGCACGCCCCGGTAGGCCATCGAAAACGACTGTGCGATCGTCTCAGAAAGGGAGACAGACGTTTTCGCGTGCAGCCGGGCCGATTCGGTACGGATCGCCGGCCGGTGGTCGGGGTTGGTCTGCGGTGTTGTCGTGGTCATGTCAGGCCACCTCCTTGGTCTCGTCGTCGGCAGTCGCCGACTTGCCGGTGATGGTGAGGAACACCTCGTCGAGCGTCGGCTTCTGGACGTTGATCTCATCGATCTCGATATTGTTCTCGCGCAAGGCGATCAGGATGTCGGGCACCACGTCGGAGCGGTTCAGGCCCGCGGTGACCCGGGCTGCCTCGGGGCTCAGGGCGGCGCCGCCCAGGAACCGGTCGACGATCTCGAGCACCCGCGGGGCGTCGGCGCGGTCGGCCGGCGTCAGTTGCAGCGTGGTCGAGCCGACGGACTGTTTGAGTTCGTCGGCGGTGCCGTCGGCGATCACCACCCCGTGGTCGATGACGGCGATCCGGTCGGCGAGCTGATCGGCCTCGTCGAGATACTGCGTGGTGAGCAGCACCGTCGAACCCTGCTTGACCAGATCGCGGATCGTGTCCCACATCTGCGCCCGGGTGCGTGGGTCGAGGCCGGTGGTCGGCTCGTCGAGGAACAGCAGCGGCGGGGTGTCGATGAGGCTGGCCGCCAGGTCGAGCCGCCGGCGCATACCGCCCGAGAACTCCTTGAGGGGGCGGTTGGTGGCCTCGGTCAGCGCGAACGCCTCCAGGAGTTCGCCGGCGCGGCTGCGGGCCCGGGCCCGGGAGAAGCCGAGCAGCCGCGCGAACAGCACCAGATTCTGCATCGCGGTCAGGTCCTCATCGACCGATGCGTACTGCCCGGTGACGCCGACGAGCGAGCGGACGGCCACGGCGTCGTCGACGACGTCGTAGCCGAACACCTTCGCACTGCCGGCGTCGGGACGCAGCAGGGTCGCGAGCATGCTCACGGTGGTCGTCTTTCCGGCACCGTTCGGTCCGAGGACGCCGTACACCGATCCGGTCGGGACGGTCAGGTCGACGCCGTTGACGGCGTGGGTGTCGCCGAAGTGCTTCACCAGGCTGGTGGCCTCGATGGCCGGCTCCCCGGTGATCTCATGTCGAGGGGTTGTGTCGTGTGTCATGGCGACAACGATGCGCGGTGCACCTGTCGCGAGACTTACACCGGCTTACGCGGCCCTCGCGTGCGCTGTCGGGAGGAGCCGGCGCCACGGCCGGGCGGCGATCGCCGTGGCCGGCGCGAACCGCTCCAGCAGGATCGGCGTGGACGCCATCACCCTGAGATGACGGGCCAGCATCGTCTGGTGCGAATGCGTGCGCCGGTGGTCGATGACGGCCATCCCGATCAGCAGCATCGGGATGAGCAGGTAGCCGAACCGGCCGACGGGGGCGAGTAGGAAGAAGCAGGTCAGGCCCACTGCCACGTAGCCCGCCAGCGCCGAGAAGGAGCGCGGCGGATTCCGCAGCAGCGACAGCGCGATGAGTGCCCCGCACACCGCGAGCAGAACCATGTCGGCGTTGCGGCCCGCGGGTCCGAACTCGGCCAGCAGCACACCGGGCATCGGGCTGCGCGCCGGCGTGCTGACGGGTCCATGACCGGTCGGGAACTCGAATACCTGGGCGATGGTGTCCGGCAGCGCGAGCATCGCCGGGATGACGAACGTGACCGACGCGACGGACAGGACCGCCACGAACTTCAGCACAGCCCCGCGACCGAACCTGGTCAGCAGGAAGGCCGCGACGATGGGCAGGGCCAGCAATGCGACCCACTTGATGGCGAATGCCGCCGCGAGGCAGATCGCACCGGCGACCAGGCGCTGCCGGGACACCAGGGCCAGCGTCAGGATCAGGAAACCCGCCAGCGGAAGGTCGACGCCGCTGGCGCACAGTTCCAGGGCGACCGTCGGCGAGGCGACCAGGAGCAGCGCGGCGCCGGCGCTCCACCAGTTCAGTGAGCCGAGGATCCGCAGCGACCCCCAGATCGCGATGCCCGCGATCAGCGCGCACCACAGGCGTGGGTCACCGACCGCGTTCCAGGCGCTGCCCGGGTCGATGCCGGTGCGGGCGAGCAGTGCGCGTGGTACCCCGAACACCGCCATCATCGGCAGGTACGGGTTGATGTCGGTGACGTTGGTGGCGTCGGGCAGATACGGGATGCCGTTGCGCAGCAGTAGGTCGCCGGAGCGGGCGACGACGTTGATCTCGCTCTGCATCGGATACTGCCCGGACGTCAGTGTGATGAACGGCACAATAACCGATCCGATGGTGGCCACCACCCGTGCCAGCGCCGTGCGCGAGATGCCGAGGTTGATCGGGGCAAGTCCGACGAATGCGGCGATACAGTACCCGATGGCCGCCGAATGTGCCCAGGTGACGTGCGTGTCGAAGCCGGACAGGACGTACACGAGGTACGCGCCGCAACCGAACAACAGGTACGCGGTGGCCTCGATATGCCGCGTTCCCACACGCCTGTAGAGGCCGTGGAGAAGTGCGTCGTCAAGCATCTGGATACCTAAGCGTTACTCTTGGTGGTCGGTGAGTTGCACATGTGTGTGCCTGAAGATTTCACCCAGACGTTACCCGTGGGGAGGCCATGTCCATAACGGCACAAGACGATACGCAGACCCGGCCCGCTGATCAGGCGGGCCGTGGTGCGCGTGTGCGCTTGTGGCTGACCTGGGCGCGGAGCTACTTCTCGGTGCCCAGGTGGTGGCTGGAACTGGCCGTCATCTACTCGATCTACCGCGTGTACTCCTACATCCGGAACCTCGGCGGCAAAGAGATCGATCCGGCATTCCGGCACGGGACCGCGGTCCTGGATCTGGAGAAGAAGCTCCACATCGACATCGAGATGTCGCTCAACAAATTCGGTGAGCACGTCACGATCGTCCGGGACGTCGCCTCGCTGCACTATCACACGCTGCACTGGTGGATGACGATCGGAACCGCGGTGTGGTTGTTCGTCACCAACAAGGCCGGATACCGGCGCGGGTCGTTCGTGCTGATCCTGACCACGCTGGGGGCGCTGGCCGGGTTCTACATGATGCCCACGGCCCCGCCGCGCATGTATGACGGTTTCGTCGACACTCTCGCACAGACCTCGTCGTGGGGCTGGTGGAGTCCGTCGGGATCGCCGGGGCCGGAGTCGCTGAGCAACCAGTTCGCGGCGATGCCGTCGCTGCATTGCGGCTGGGCCATCTGGTGTGGCCTGATGATCTTCCTGTACGCGCGGCGGACCTGGGTCAGGGTGCTCGGCGTCTGCTACCCGATCTCGACGATCCTCGTGGTGATGATCACCGCCAACCACTACCTCCTCGACGCAGTCGCCATCATGGCGGTCATCGCCGTCGCGGTCGCGATCGTGTACACGCCGTGGAGTGCGGTGTTCGCGCAGGTCTTCGGCCGCAAGGATACGGAGGCGGTCACCGCCGAGGCGCTCGCGCCCGAGGACATCGTGGTTCGCGGTACGCTGCCGCAGATCTCGTCGGCGTTCGCCGCCGAGGAACCGGACCGCTAGGGCGTCAGCGGCTGCAGACAACCATGCCGACGCCCCGCTCGGCGACGTGCACGGGCAGCATCGCGACCAGTTCCGGGGGTGCGGGCCGCAGGGCCGATGGCACCGGGGCGGGCGCGATCTGCGGCTGATCGTGATGGGTGAATCCGGCGACGATGACGAAAGTCGCGGTGACGACAAACAGCGCCACCATGAACGACAGACCGATCAACTCGTCACCACACCATCAGGAACGTTACTAAACAGTAAATTAAGCATCGTGAAGATGCTGTTAAGACACTACCCTGACCAGCGCTGATACCCAGCATTCGACGGATACAAAACCCTAAATTTGGGACTTTGGTCCCGATTCTCGGCGTACTTGAGCTCAATATCGGATGCACGTTCGTGCATTACCGGTGTAGTGCACGAACGTGCACCAATGTCGAAACGCCAAAAGCCTGCGGGTTGCTACCGGGATCGGCAGCAACCCGCAGGCTTCGCGCGCGTGAGTCTGGCTGGGTGTGCGTCAGCTGTGGTACGGCTCGGCGCTGACGAGGGTCACCTTGACCGTCGCGCCGCTGGGCACGGTGTATTCGCGCGACTCGCCGACCTTGGCGTCGATGAGCGCCGCACCGAGGGGGGAGCTCGGCGAGTAGGTCTCGATGTCGCTGTCCTTGGCGCTTTCCTCACGGGTGGCGATCAGGAAGGTCTCCGTGTCGCTCTCATCGCCGTCGTAATAGACCTTGACCACCGAACCGGGCAGCGCCACACCCGACTGCGTCGGGGCCTCGCCGACCTTGGCGTTGTTGAGCAGATCCTGCAATTGGCGGATCCGCGCCTCCTGCTGGCCCTGCTCTTCGCGGGCAGCATGGTAGCCACCGTTCTCCTTGAGGTCGCCCTCTTCGCGGCGCTCGTTGATCTCGGCGGCAATGACCGGGCGGTTGGCGATGAGCGAGTCGAGCTCACCCTTCAGGCGGTCGTGCGACTCCTGGGTCAGCCAGGTCACCTGGGTGTCGGTCATGGTCACTCCTTTGTGTCGTCCGCGCCCCCAGTTCGAACCCACCGTGGTCCGGTACGCTCGCCGAGGCATGTGGACTGCTCTAAATGCAGCAACACGACCCCTCGCGGAGCCGTGTATATCCCACGATCGTATCAGATCGGACGACGCAGATCACACTTCACAGTCGGATAGCTGCACACCTGAGCAATGTGCCAGGAGGCTCAGGCGCCCGCCGGCACCGCCGCCCGGCTCTGCTCACACAGGGCTTCGCGGTAGGACGGTTCGGCGAGTTTAAGCCGGTTGACCACCAGATAGGTGATGGGCATGACCAGGATCTCGACCAGCGTCTTCCACACGAAACCGACGACGGTGTAATTGGCGAAGTCACCCCACGTCGAGATACCGAGCGCGGTGGCCGCGATCGAGCAGAACACGACCGTGTCGGCCAGTTCGCCCACCACGGTCGAGGAGATGAGGCGGGCCCACAGCCGGCCCTCGCCGCTGCGTTCCTTCATCTTCACCAGAACATACGAGTTGAGGAATTCGCCGACGACATATCCGGCCAGGCCCGCGGCGAGGAACTGCGGAACGACTCCGGCGACGTCGCGGAATGCCTGCTGCCCCTCATAGAAGTCGGCGGCGGGCAGTTCGATGGTGATCCAGAAACACAGCGACGCCACGAGCAGCACGGCGAAACCGCTGAGAATGGTCCGGCGCATGGCACGGAATCCGTAGACCTCGCTGATCACGTCGCCTAGGACGTATGCGAGAGGGAAGAGGTAGAACGCGCCGTCGGTGACGAGGCCGTCCATCTTGATGGGCCCCAGATCGAGGTGGAGCCAACTGTCGAAAAGAACGACACCTTTGGTGCCGGTGATGTTGCTGATCAGCATCACGCCGACGAACGCGGCCATCAGCATCGGTAGGTACGGGCTGGAAACGGCCGCGAAGACTGCACGCCTGGGATGTGCGGTGTTCGCGACCTGCCCAGACTCTTCGGGGCCGGGAGCGGGACGACCTGTGGGTTCTGTCACTCTTTGTCTGCTTTCAGATAGGCGGGAATCTTCGTCGTGCACCCGAACACCTCGCCGATGACGGGCGGTTGCGAGGTCTGCACCCTGGTCTTGAACCCGACCTGGGTGTCATGGCCCGGGGGGATCAGGATCTCGCGACGACCCGTCTCGCTGCCGTCGAGGGAACGTCCGCGGACCACGCAGGCGGCCGGTTGTGACGGATCGGGCCTGGTCAGGGTGAACTGGACGGCCACGGTGTGCGAGTCGATGATCTCGTAGCCGGTGGCCTCACCCTTGACGTCGGTTTCGGCGAATTTGAAGTAGGCGAACACTGCGAGTGCCACTCCGGCGATCACCACGAACGCCGACCCGGCTATGAACCAGCGACGCTTACTCTGGGGGGATCGTTCGGGGGGGTATGTGGCCCGGGGTCCGCTACTCACGCGTCAATACCTACCATGGAGCCCAGACACGTAGCTGAAGGTGAGGAAGCGTGACCGATCTCGACCGGCCGTCCGGACTTCGACTCATGGCGGTCCATGCCCACCCCGACGACGAATCGTCCAAGGGGGCGGCGACGACCGCGAAGTATGCGGCCGAAGGTCACGAAGTACTGATCGTCACACTCACCGGTGGGGAACGCGGTGACATCCTGAATCCGGCGATGGATCGTCCCGGGATCAAGGAGAACATCACGCAGGTCCGGCAGGAGGAGATGGCCAAGGCGGCCGCCGCCCTCGGCGTCCAGCACACCTGGCTGGGCTACGTCGACTCCGGGCTTCCGGAAGGCGACCCGCTGCCGCCGCTGCCCGAGGGCTCGTTCGCGACCATCCCGCTCGAGGAGTCGGGCGAGGCGCTGGTCAAGGTGGTCCGCGAGTTCCGCCCACACGTCATGATCACCTACGACGAGCACGGCGGATACCCGCACCCCGACCACATCCGCTGCCACGAGGTGTCGATGCTGGCGTACGACCGCTCCGGTGACCCGGAGTCGTTCCCCGACGCGGGCGAGCCGTGGACGGTGTCCAAGCTCTACTACACGCACGGTTTCCTCCGCGCCCGCATGGTGGCCTTCTCGGACGAGTTCGAGAAGCACGGCCAGGAAAGCCCGTTCAAGGAATGGCTGGCCCGGTGGGATGCCCGCGGTGGCGATGTGATGGGCCGGGTCACCACGCAGATCACCTGCGACGACTACTTCGCCGCGCGCGACGAGGCGCTGCGCGCCCATGCCACCCAGATCGATCCGAACGGGGTGTTCTTCGCGGTACCCGCCGAATGGCAGCGGCGGCTGTGGCCGACGGAGGAGTACGAGCTGGCCCGCACCCGCGTGCAGACCTCGATCCCCGAGACCGATCTCTTTGCCGGAATCGAGACCCCGTGATGACCACAGCACTGCAGACGACAACCCTGATCCTGGCCGTCGACAGCCCGGAGGGCCCTGAGTTCGGCAAGTCGTCGCCGTTCGGTCTGCTGATCATCCTGCTGCTGCTCGTCGCGACGGCACTGCTCATCTGGTCGATGAACAACCAGCTCAAGAAGCTCCCCAAGTCGTTCGACGCCGACCACCCCGAGGCCGACCAGGCCTTCGACGACGGCACCGATCCGGCCGGTGCGGGCGCACCGGCCGCGGAGAGCACCGCTGGTTCGCCGGAGGGCAACCCGGATCCCTCGCAGGAATCGGTACCCCACAAGTCCGCAGACATGTGACCCCATGAGCAATCGTCTCGCCGAGTCGACCAGTCCGTACCTGCGTCAGCACGCCGGTAATCCGGTCGAGTGGTGGGAGTGGGGGGCCGACGCGTTCGCGGAGGCGGCCCGACGGGACGTGCCGGTGCTGCTGAGCGTCGGATACGCCGCGTGCCACTGGTGCCATGTGATGGCACACGAGTCTTTCGAGGACGCGGGCACGGCGGCGCAGCTGAACGCCGGCTTCGTGTGCATCAAGGTGGACCGGGAGGAACGTCCCGACATCGACGCCATCTACATGAACGCCACCGTCACCATGACGGGCCAGGGCGGCTGGCCGATGACGTGTTTCCTCACCGCCGACGGTGCGCCCTTCTATTGCGGCACCTACTATCCGCTCACCCCGCGCGGCGGCCAGCCGTCGTTCCGGCAGGTGCTCACCGCCATCACCGAGGTGTGGACGCAGCGACGCGGCGAGGTAGACGACGTCGGCGCACGGGTCGGTAAGCATCTGAGCGACAACGCAGCACCGTTGCCGGTTGCCGGGCCGGGCATCGACGACGCGTTGCTCGAGGCCGCGGTCACCGCGATCCTTGCCGACGAGGACCTGACCGCGGGTGGATTCGGCGGCGCACCCAAGTTTCCGCCGTCGGCGCTGCTCGAAGGGCTGTTGCGGCACAGTGAACGGTCCACTCCCGCGGCCCGTGACGCGGCGGCCCGCACCTGTGAGGCGATGGCCCGCGGCGGCATCTACGACCAGCTCGGCGGCGGGTTCGCCCGGTACGCCGTCGACAATGCCTGGGTGGTACCGCATTTCGAGAAGATGCTGTACGACAACGCGCAGTTGCTCCGGGCCTACGCGCACCTGGCCCGCACCACGGGCGACGCCCTCGCGCAACGGGTGACAGAGGAGACCGTCGAGTTCCTGGAGCGGGATCTGCGGGTCGGCGGCGGCTACGCGTCGTCCCTCGACGCGGATGCCGACGGGGTGGAGGGCTCCACCTATGTGTGGACCCCGGAGCAACTGACCGAGATCCTCGGCGACGACGACGGTGCCTGGGCGGCAGAGACTTTCACCGTCACTTCCGGCGGAACCTTCGAGCACGGAACCTCGACGTTGCAACTGCTGTGTGACCCCGACGACCTCGGCCGCTGGGCACGGGTCCGGGCCCGGCTTCTCGATGTGCGGGCCGCGCGGCCGCAACCGACGCGCGACGACAAGGTGGTCACCGCATGGAACGCGATGACGGCGACGGCGCTGGCCGAGGCGGGTGCCGGACTGGGCCGCGCCGACTGGGTCGAGTCCGCGGTGTGGTGTGTGAGCATGCTGTGGGACAACCACATTCGCGACGGCCGGCTGCACCGGGCGTCGCTCGGCGGTGTCACGGGCGACCCGCTCGGTGCGCTCGACGACCATGCCGCGTTGTGCGTCGCACTGTTCACCCTGCATCAGGTGACCGGCGACATCGTCTGGCGGGACCGCGGGGCCGCGCTGCTCGATCGGGTCAGCGACCTGTTCGGTGACCCGGATGCGGTCGGAAGCTGGTTCGACTCAAGCGAATCCGGGCTGATCGTGCGTCCGCGTGATGCCGTCGACGGTGCGACACCGGCCGGTGCGTCGTTACTCGCCGAGGCGCTGTTGCTCGGCTCGTTGCTCGCCGAAGACGCTGCCGCGGCACGGTATTCGGAACTGCTCGACGCGACACTGAGCCGGGCCGCGATCCTGTTGGCGAAACTTCCGCGCTCGGCGGGTCACTGGCTGGCGGTGGCCGAGGCGGTGCACAACGGTCCATTGCAGGTCGTCGTCGCGCAGACCCCGGACAGCACCGGCGAGCTGGCGGTGGCGGCCCGGCGGCTCGCGCCCGGCGGCGCGATTGTGCTGGCCGGCGAACGGGACTCGTCGCCCCTGCTGGCCGGCCGCGGACCGGTTGACGGCACCGACGCCGCCTACGTGTGCCGCGGCACGGTGTGCGGTCTCCCGGTGACCACCGCAGCCGCACTCGCCGGGCAACTGACAGGCTAGGGGGTCTCAGATCGACGCAGCCGACGCCCAACTACCGATCGGGCCGATCAGCTGCGACAGCCGACGGTCGCGGCCGGTGTCGGTGAGCAGTGCCGACCCCGCCGGCCGCAGGTCCACTCCCGCACCACAGGCGATCGGCCAGCCCAGATACCGGCACACGAACGACCGTGAGAAATGGCCGTGCGAGACGATCACCACGTCCGTCGTCGCCAGCAATGCGTCGACGTGGGCGACGGCGGCGTCGACGCGGCGCACCATGTCATCGACGGACTCACCGCCGCGACCGCCATGGGACCAGATGGTCCAGTCCGGGTCGAATTCGGCGCGGATGTGTTCGCGGGTCAGGCCCTCGTAGTCGCCATAGTCCCATTCAGCGAACAGTTCGCTGGTCTCGTCGACGCGCAGGTCGGCCAGTTCGGCGGTGCGCTGGGCGCGGGTACGCGGTGAGGCGAGGACGTACGGCGCGTCGAGTCCGGTGAAGTCGAGGATGCCGCGCAGCCGGGTGGCGTCGGATTCACCGCGTTCGGTGAGTGCGATGTCGGTGCGTCCGGTGTGCTGATTGGACAGCGACCACTCGGTCTGGCCGTGCCGGATCAGCAGGATGCGTCGGTCGGTGCGCTCAGCCATTCGTCCACCGTAGACCTGCTGTTATGCGCGGCGCAGGGCCTCGCCGAAACGGTCGCGGACCCAGTCGATCTCCTCGTGGGTGATCACCAGCGGCGGCGCCAGGCGCAGCGTCGAACCGTGGGTGTCCTTGGCCAGCACACCGTGGTCGGCCAGCCGGAGGCAGAACTGTTTGCCCGTACCCAGCGCGGGGTCGATGTCGATGCCCGCCCACAGGCCCTTGCCGCGCACCGCGAACACCCCGTGCCCGATGAACTCGCGCAGCCGGGTGTGCAGGTGGGCACCGAGGTCGGCGGCCCGTGCCTGCCAGGTACCGTCGGCGAGCATGTCGACCACCGTGTGCCCGACGGCCGCGGCCAGCGGATTGCCGCCGAAGGTCGAACCGTGCGTGCCCGGGGTGAGGACACCCAGGATGTGGCTGTCCGCGACCACCGCCGAGACCGGCAGGATGCCGCCGCCGAGGGCTTTGCCGAGCGTGAAGATGTCGGGGGTGACGCCCCAGTGCTGCACGGCGAAGGTCGTGCCGGTGCGTCCGAGTCCGGACTGGATCTCGTCGGCGATCATCAGCACGTTGTTCTCGGTGCACAGCGCCCGCAGCCGTGGCAGATAGTCGTCGGGCGGGACGATGATCCCGGCCTCGCCCTGGATCGGTTCGACGAGCACAGCCACCGTGTCGGGGGTGATGGCGGCGGCGAGAGATTCGATGTCGCCGTACGGAACGCGGTCGAATCCCGGTGTGTACGGGCCGAATCCGGCGCGTGCCTCGTCGTCATCGCTGAAACTGATGATCGTGGTGGTCCGGCCGTGGAAGTTGCCTCCCGCCACGATGATCCGCGCCTGCCCGTCCGGGACGCCCTTGACGTCGTAACCCCACTTGCGGGCCACCTTGACCGCCGATTCGACGGCTTCGGCGCCGGTGTTCATCGGCAGCACCATGTCCTTGCCGCACAGGGCGGCCAGGGCCGCGCAGAACGGTTCGAGCCGGTCGGACATGAACGCCCGGCTGGTCAGGGTGACCCGGCCGAGCTGTTCCATGGCCGCGGCGACGATCCGCGGATTGCGGTGCCCGAAGTTCACCGCCGAATATGCACCGAGACAGTCGAGGTACCGGGCCCCGTCGATGCCGGTGATCCACACGCCTTCCGCGGTGGCAGCGGTCACCGGTAATGGTGAATAGTTGTGTGCCACATGGGGTTCTGCACTCATTTCAGTGATCCTTTCGCGGTGGTGCGATCGGCCTGCCATGCGTGCGATTCTAGGCCGTGGCAGCCGCCGAATCAGCTGTCGACTTTGCTCGGGTCAGCGGATGGCGATGGCGTTGGCCGGTGAACCGACACCGCCCACCAGGGGCATCGGGGCGACGGTCACCAGGAACGACCATCGGCGGTCCTCGGCGCAGGCGGCGGCCAGAGCGTCGATATCCCACAGCTCGCCGATCGGCATGCCCAGCAGGCCGATGAGTGCCCTGTGCATGATGCCGGCATGTGGGTCCTCGTGTCCGCCGTGGATTTCCGGATCGGTGAAGAACGGGCTGTCCGGCTGCGCGGGCCAGCATTCCAGGGCGAAATTGTCGGCGGCCACCAGGCTCACTCGGTGGTCCCACAGCCAGGCGACCATCTCGTGCGACTGGCGAAGACCAGTGTGGAACTGATTGGTCACCAGGCCCTCCCGTACCTGGTCCGATGCGACGTTCCGGTACCAGTCGAGCCAGCCGAACCGCAGCAGCAGAATGTCGCCCGGCCGGATCTCGGTACCCTGGGCCTGCGCGGTGGCCTCGACGACCTCGACACCGACGGCCGGACCGGACAGATGGTCGAGAGGTGCTCCGGTGCCCTCCAGATATCTGCCGATATCGAGGAGTACAGCTCGGCCGGCAATCGGAACGGCCGCGAGGTTCGCCATCCCGAGCAGCCCGTCGTCGGTGGTGAACCGGCGAGGATCGGCGTTGTTGTAGAAACCATGATCGGGGTGGGCGATATGCCGCAGGCCGTCGAGTTGTGAACCGTACTGGGTATAGAACCCGTCGAGCCACTCGTCGTGGTGGTAAGGGGTGCGGGAGAAGATGCGATGCTCGGCGGGTTTACGGGTCGGGGCGAGCGAGGAGGTAAGGGCATCGGACGGAAGATCGAGATGAAACGCGGTGCCGTCCCGGACTTCTCCGGCCGCTTCGCATAATGAGTTGTGGCGCAGCAGGTTCAGGGTGCCAATCTGGTCGTCACGCCCGAACAGGAACCAGTTCGAACCCGCGGGCGCGTCGGTTCGCGTGCGAAGCTCGGCATACGACGGCAGACCGTCGATCGGTTGAGGCTCAGTGGACATCGTTGTCTCCTTTGATCTTCACGAAAAGGATGCTGCTTGGGCGCCGGGTAAGTGGCCCAGTTCCCGGCTGATGGCGTCGGCGGTGCGGCGCAGCGGTGGCACCAGCTCGCCGGCGATGACCTCGACGCTGAAGTCGCCGATCCCACAGGAGAGCGCCAGGGCGGCGACGACCTGGCCGGAGGCATCCCGGACAGGGGCGGCCGCCGATCGGCGCCCGATTTCCAGTTCCTGGTCGACTATCTCGAACCCTCGGTCCCGTACCGTGTCCAGGCGTCCGCGCAATCGAGCGGATGTATCGAGGGTCTGGTGGGTCAGGGCATCGAGCGTCGCCGCCGACAGGTAGTGATCGAGTTCGGTGTCGTCAAGGTCGGCGAGCAGTACATGACCCATCGCGGTGGCGTGTGCGGGCAGTCGGCTGCCGACGGCGAGCAGATTGCTGGTGACGAGCCGCCGCTGAACCCGGTCGACGTAGACCACGTCCGTCCCGTCCAGGGTGGCCAACGAGGTTCCCATCGCCAACTCCCCGCTCAGCGCCTCCATGTGTGGATGCGCGGCGCCGGTCAGATTCACCGATGCCAGATATGCGTACCCGAGGCCGAGGACCTTGGGGGTGAGCGCGAAACGATTGGCCGAGCCGCGTGCGTAGCCGAGACGCTCGAGAGTCAGCATGATCCGCCGCACGGTGGGTACTGACAGTCCGGTGGAGCGCGCGAGGTCGCTCGCGGTGAGCCAGGGTGTCGGCGCGTGCGAGAACGCGGATATGACGACCAGTCCGCGTTCGAGTGTTTGGAGGTGATCACGCCTGCCCGCCTCGGAATTGGGTTCCATGAAACTCCTTGACATCAGCTTGGGATGAGAGCTACAACACTAAGTGAATCGCATTGCGATATCAAGTGTCGCAATGCGACAACTCCCACCGCCGAACGGTTCCGGAAGCCGTCAGTCCGCGGTTACCGAACGAGAGGAATCACCATGTCCAACCAGCGCGTCGTCGAGGTCGTCGAAGATCTTGAGCGACTGATGCTCGACTTCGTCCGCAAGCACCACATCACCCACGCCGAGTACCGGGCCGCCACCGACCTGATCGTCGCCGAGGTCAAGGCCGGCGAGGAGAGCCTGCTCTTAGACGTGTTCCTGGAGGCGGAGGCCACCGACGTCGAGAACGAGAGCAATTCCGGCAGCACGCTCGCGATCGAAGGGTCCTTCTATCTGCCCGGTGCGCCCGAGGTGACCGGACCCGCGGCGACAATGCCGCACCGCCCGGATGAGGCCGGCGATGCGCTGATCTTCCGCGGGACGGTGTCCGGCGCCGACGGAAAGCCGCTGGCCGGTGCCGAACTGGACATCTGGCACGCCGATGCCGAGGGGCTGTACTCCAATATCCATCCGGGCATCCCGGACTGGAATCTGCGTGGCCGCATCAAGACCGATGCCGACGGCCGGTTCGCGGTACGCACCATCGTTCCGCCGCCGTACGAGATCCCAAAGGACGGGCCCACCGGCATCGTGCTGAACGCGTTGGGGCGGCACTTCTTCCGGCCCGCCCACATCCACCTCAAGCTTCGTCATGACGGATACGTCGAACACACCTCGCAGCTGTACTTCGAGGGCGACGAGTACCTGGACAACGACGTCGCCAACGCCGTCCGTGACGGACTGGTCCTGCGTATCGAGTCCGGCGAGGACGCCGAACTCGCGCAGCGATTCGGCATCGCAGGCACATTCAACACGGCGACCTACGATTTCGTACTCGTCGAGGAGAAGTGAGCATGTCCGAATTGGTGATCGAGCGGATCGAGACGACCATTCTCGATATTCCGCTCATCCGGCCGCATAAATTCTCACTCCTGTCCATCGACACCCAGGCCGTCCTCCTGGTCCGGGTGCACACCTGTGACGGCATCATCGGTGTCGGCGAAGGCGTCGTTCCGGGCGGGCCCTGGTGGGGTGGAGAGTCGATCGAGGGCATGCGGGCGCTGATCGACGGATACATCGCGCCACTTCTGGTGGGTGAGGACGCCTTCCGGGTCGACTATCTGCTCACGCGGCTCGACAGGATGATCCACGCCGCCTCGTTCGCGAAGGCGGGAGTGGAGATGGCCCTCTGGGATGCGGTCGGGCGTGCGCTTGACGCCCCGCTCCATCAGTTGCTCGGCGGAGCGCATCGGCGCAGCCTCCCCGTCACGTGGGCACTGGGCGCGGATCCGGTGGGCACAGTGGTCGAGGAAGCGCAGGAGAAACTGGAATCGGGCGCCCACCGAAGCTTCAAGCTGAAGATGGGGGCGCTGCCGCCGGCCGAGGACGTGGCGCGGGTGGCGGCAGTCGCCGAGCGGCTCGCGGGACGGGCGGGCCTGGCCGTCGACCTCAACGCATCCTGGGACGAGCCCACCGCCCGGCGGTGGTTACCCGCCCTCGATGACGCGGGGATCTCCCTCATCGAACAACCGCTGCCCGCCCGTGCGGTGGATGCCGCGGCCCGGCTGCGCTCGCGTCAGAATGCACGGCTGATGGCGGACGAGTCGCTGCTCGACACCGCCGACGCACAGCTGCTTGCCGCCTCCGGTGCGGCCGACGTGTTCGCGCTCAAACTCGCCAAATCGGGTGGTATAGGAAATGTCCGGCGTATCGCCGCGATCGCCGAGGCCGCCGGGATCGGCTGTTACGGCGGCACGACCATCGAGACCTCGCTGGGTACGGCCGCGGCGATCCACACCTTCTGTGCGCTGGCGCCGCTCACCGAGGGCACCGAACTGTTCGGTCCGTTGCTGCTTGCCGACGATATCGCCGTCAATCCTGTGACCTACCGTGATGGTGAACTGATTCTGGCGGAATCGGGGCAGCGGAACGGCGGTATCGGCATCGAGCTCGACGAGGACAAGGTCGCCAAGTACGCCCGGTGCGACGAGAGGGTATGACATGCGATTCTCCCACGAATCCCTATCGCAGACAGTGGTATTCGCCACGGGGGAGGCGCATCGCGCAGTGGCGGACGAGGTGGCCGCGCTCGGGGTGTCGAAGGTGATGGTGATCGCCTCCGAACGCGAGGCGGCCCTGGCGGACCGGATCGTCGCACAGTTGCCGGTGGTGCGGCGGCACACGGAAGTGGTGATGCATGTGCCCGTCGAGGTTGCCGACCGGGCCCGTGCCGCTGCCGCCGCTGCGGGGGCCGATGTCCTGGTCAGCGTCGGCGGTGGTTCGACCACGGGTCTGGCCAAGGCTGTCGCCCTGACCAGTGGCCTGCCCATCGTGGCGATTCCGACCACCTATGCCGGTTCGGAGGCCACCAATGTGTGGGGCCTGACCGACGGTGATCGCAAGACCACCGGCATCGACAACCGGGTACTGCCCGCATCCATCGTCTACGACGCCGAACTGTTGACCACGCTGCCGGCGGAGATGGCCGTCGCATCGGGGCTCAACGCACTCGCGCATTGCGTCGACGCGATGTGGGGTCCGCGCGTCGACCCCATCGATCAGGTCTTCGCCGTCGAAGGGATCCGCGCGCTCGCCGCCGGACTGCCCGCCGTGGCACAGGATCCTTCGGGAGTTCCCGGCGTCGAGGAAACCCTGTACGGTGCCTACCTCGCCGCCGTCGCGTTCGCTTCGGCGGGTTCGGGGATGCACCACAAGATCTGCCACGTCCTCGGCGGAATGTTCAACCTGCCGCACGCGCAGACCCACGCGATCGTGCTGCCCTACGTCCTGGCGTTCAACGCCCCGAACGCCGCCGCCCAGGAGCGTCGCATCGCTCACGCCTTCGGGGCGGAGTCGGCCACCGAAGGACTGGCGACGCTCCGGCGCGCGGTCGGAGCGCCTTCGGCTCTGCGGGATATCGGAATGCCCGAGGAGGGAATTGCGCAGGCCATGGACCCGGTCCTGCGGGCCGTCCCCGCCGGTAATCCCACGCCGGTCGCCCCGGAGAACCTCATCGCACTGTTGCGGGCTGCCTGGGCGGGCGATCCGCTCTGAGCAGCCGGATCCCGGTAGCGGGCTCCTCGCGCCAGGGGACGGTCGAACCCGTGGCGCGGGAGCGCCGCCCCACGGGTGTGCTACGGTGGTCGGCGTGATTACACGTGTGCGCGCCTATTGGCGCTTTATCGAGGCTCCGGGTGGGGCCACGGTGAAGCGCTGAGCTGCATTCGCACACACAACCATCCGGAGCCCGAGCAGTGACCATCATGGTCGCTGCTCTTGTCGTTTCAGGGCACCGGAACACAACCAGGGACTGTGCCCCGGGACTCAAGAGACAAGACCCCGACGACAGGCACAACCTGAAAGGCACATAGGCGTGACCACCACCGACGACCTGACACTCTCGGTCAGCGATCTACCACAGTCCACCAGCGACCGCCGCATCAAGACCTTCCGGGCCATTCCCTCGCCCGACACGCTCCGCAACGAACTGCCGCTCACCGCGCGACGGGCACTGGCCGTGCAGCGTGACCGCGACGAAATCGCCGCCATCCTCGCAGGTCACGACGACCGGCTGATCGTGGTCGTCGGCCCGTGCTCGGTGCACGATCCGGTCGCCGCCCTCGACTACGCCCGCCGCCTGGCGCCGCTGGCCACCGCATACGCGGACCGGCTCAAGATCGTGATGCGGGTGTACTTCGAGAAGCCGCGCACCACCGTCGGCTGGAAGGGCCTGATCAACGACCCGGGGATGGACGAGACGTACGACGTCGAGCGAGGCCTGCGCACCGCCCGGTCGTTGCTGCTCGACATCATCGACCTGGGACTGCCCGTCGGTACCGAGTTCCTGGAGCCGACCAGCCCGCAGTACATCGCCGACGCCGTCGCCTGGGGTGCCATCGGTGCCCGCACCACCGAGTCGCAGGTCCACCGCCAGCTCGCGTCGGGACTGTCGATGCCGATCGGGTTCAAGAACGGCACCGACGGGAACGTGCAGGTCGCCGTCGACGGCGTGCGCGCAGCGGCCGCCCCGCACGTGTTCTTCGGGGTCGACGACTTCGGTCTGGGCGCCGTGGTGGAGACCGTCGGCAACACCGACTGCCACATCATCCTGCGCGGCGGCACCCGCGGCCCCAACTACGACGACGCCTCCGTCGCCGACGCCATCACCGGCCTGACCAAGGCGGGTCTGGCGCCCAAGGTGATGGTCGACTGCTCGCACGCCAACTCGGGCAAGGACCACATCCGGCAGGCCGAGGTGGCCCGCGAACTCGCCGCCACGATCCGTGCTTCGCGCGCGGCGGGCGAGGAACCGACCATCAGCGGTGTGATGCTGGAGAGCTTCCTTGTCGCCGGCGCCCAGTCCACCGACGCGGCCCCCCTCACCTACGGCCAGTCCGTCACCGACAAGTGCATGGCCTGGGACCCCACCGCGGAGGTCCTCGCCGCCCTCGCCCAGAGTTGAATTCGTTTCGTGATCAAGGGGTTCGGCCATCCACCTCGCTGGTTGAGGTGTGAGGTCGCCCAGCGACCGAGCCTCGAAACCCGGGGAGACGACAATGTCATCTTCCGTGGTTTCGAGGCTCGCAGGCTGGCACCTCAACCAGCGGTGGCTTGCGCTCAGTGGCATCGGTGTGGATCTGCTCTGGGCAGAACGGGGCGGCGCGCGGCGCGCCTGGTGGCTAGCATCGCGGGTATGGCTGCCAACGACCCCCCTCCCGAACCGCTGTGGCGCGAGGTGACCGGACGCGTCCTGCGGCGACACCGCCACGACCGCGACGAGCGGCTGGTCGAAACCGCGCAGCGCGCCGGGGTGTCCACCCAGTACCTGTCCGAACTCGAACGCGGCCGCAAGGACGCCTCGTCGGAGGTACTGGCCGCCGTAGCCGGCGCGCTCGGCCTGACCCTGGTCGACCTGGTCCGCGAGGTGGCCGTCGAACTCGTGCGCCAGGCCCGGCCGGTACCGGTCCTGCGTTCGGTGTCCGGTGCTCCGGTCGCGGTCCCGGCCGCACCGATTCGCCGCGGCCCCTACGCGTTGGCGGCCTGATTCCGGGTCCGGGTGTCGATGATCTGGTCGGCGATGCCGTAGTCGATGATCTCCTGGGCGCGCAGGATGCGGTCGCGGTCGGTGTCGCGGCGCAGGGTGTCGGCGTCCTGGCCGGTGTGCCGGCTCAACGCCTGTTCTATCTCCTCCCGGGTGCGCAGGATCTCCTCGGCGGCCAGGATCAGGTCGGGGATGGTGCCGCGGCCCTGGCCCGACGGCTGGTGCAGCAGGACGCGGGCGTGGGGGAGTACCGAACGACGGCCGGGGGTGCCCGCGGCCAGCAGCAGCGCGGTGGTCGAGAGTGCCTGTCCCACACAGGTGGTGGCGATGGGGGCGTGGCAGTACTGCATGGTGTCGTACAGGGCGAACGTCGCCATCACCGATCCGCCGGGCGAGTTGATGTACAGGTCGATCGGGGCTTCGGGGTTGTCGGAGTCCAGGTGCAGGATCTGCGCGATCAGGGCGTTGGCGACGCCGTCGTCGATCTCGGTGCCCAGGTAGACGATCCGGTCGTCGAGCAGGCGGCTGTAGACATCCATCACCCGCTCGCCCTGCGGGGTGCGGCTGATGACGTTGGGGATGGTGTATGTGCTCATCGGGAGACTCCGAATCCTGTTGCGGCGGGGGCGCTGGGCCGAACCTGTGCGACGGTCGTGACGATGTGGTCGATGAAGCCGTAGTCGACGGACTCGGTTGCGGTGAACACGTGATCGCGGAGCGAGTCGTCGAAGATGCGCTCCAGGGACTGCCCGGTCCTCTCGGCGATGATGCTCAGCACGGTGTCGCGGACGTGCCGCAGGTCGTCGGCCTGTAGCTCGATGTCGGGGGCGTACCCACCGATGCCGGCGGATCCTTGGTGCAGAAGCACTTTCGCGTGGGGGAGGGCGTAGCGTTTGCCCGGGGTGCCGCAGCACAGGAGGAATTGTCCTGCGCTGTAGGCCATTCCGAGATTCACAGTCGCCACGTCGTTGGGGATCAGGTCCATGGTGTCGGCGATCGCGAGCATCGCGGGCACCGAACCGCCGGGCGAGTTGATCCACAACGCGATATCGGCGGTCGGGTCGTACGCCGACAGGAGTACCAGTTGCGCGCACAGCTGGCTGCCGATCTCGTCGTCAAGGGCCGAATCCAGCATCAGGATCCGTTGGTTCAGAAGGCTTTCCGCCGTCGCCTTGCTCAGCGGCAGGGTTCGTTTCTCATCGCTCATAAGGCGATGGTGCGTCGGCGGGGGCCGCGGTGGACGGTGCTGCCGCGCAGAGCGGAACGGTTCAGCGCTGGGCAGAGTGGTTGTGCTCGCGGGCATACTCGGCGTGCGAGGTTTCGAGGCTCGGTCGCTGGGCGACCTCGCACCTCAACCGGCAGCGGGAGGGGGTGGCTGGGTGTTGACCGGCGGAGGGGACGAGCGGGGCTCAGGCGGCGAGGACGAGCCAGACGGCGATGTAGTGGAGGGTGGCGGCGACGGCGGTGCACGCGTGGAACACCTCGTGGTGCCCGAAACTCGACGGCCACGGATCGGGCCACTTCATCGCGTACAGCACCCCGCCGACGCTGTAGAGCACTCCGCCGGCGGCGAGCAGCACGAGGACCGCCGCCGACGAATGGCCGACGAGGGTGGGGGAGACGGCGATGATCACCCAGCCGAGCAGGATGTACAGCGACACCCCCAGCCAGCGCGGCGAACCGGGCCAGGCGATCTTCAGCGTCACCCCGCCCACAGCGCCCGCCCACACGATGCCCAGCACCCACCAGTTGATCGGAGCGGGTAGGGCCATCAGACAGAAAGGGGTGTACGTGCCGGCGATGAACACGAAGATCATCGAGTGGTCGGCGCGCTTCATCCGGACGTGTGCGCGCGCCGACTTCCACGAGATGCGGTGGTAGAACGCGCTCACCGCGAACAGCCCGACGATGGTCGCCGCGTACAGCGCGCACGCGAAGGTTTCGGCGGCACCGCGCAGGACGGCGGCACCGACGATCACTCCCGCACCGGCGAACGCGGCGACCACCGCGGCGTAGGAGTGGATGACCCCGCGCAGGCGAGGCTTGGCCGGATCGGGACGGAACGAGGCCACGGGAACGGCTGCCGGAGTGCTCACGAACCTACGGTACCGTAGGTTTGCCTGCCGGGTCACCGCGTCAACCGCGCACGGCACGCGGCACACCGGTTCCCCCACACCCGGCGCGTAGTGTGTCGTGGGTGACGGCACACACGGGTGAACGCGGCGAAAGGCCCCTGCGATGAAGCTGCTGCCCGACCGTGTCCGCCGGCCGATCCTGTCGGTGTACGAGCGTCGCGTCCTGCAGGATCTCGACCCCACCGGGTTCCCCCACCACGTCGCCATCATCTGCGACGGCAACCGCCGCTGGGCGCGTGAGGCGGGCTTCGAGGACGTCAGCCACGGGCACCGGGTGGGCGCGCAGCGCATCGCCGACATGCTCGGCTGGTGCGCCGACCTCGGTATCGGCACCGTCACCATCTACCTGCTCTCGATCGAGAACCTGAGCCGCGAATCGGAGGAACTCGACGCGCTGATGGAGATCGTGCCCGACATCGTCGACGAGATCGCCCTGCCGACCGGCAATTGGCAGGTGCGGATCGTCGGCACCCTCGACCCGCTGCCCGAAGATGTGGCCGAACGACTGCGCAAGGCCTCCGAACGCACGGCCGGCCACGGCGGCATGAACGTCAACGTCGCCGTCGGCTACGGCGGACGGCAGGAGATCGTCGACGCCGTGCAGGCGCTGCTGCGCGAACGCGCCGCGGCCGGCGACAGCGTCGAGGAGATGATCGAGGCGGTCACTGTCGAGGCCATCGACCGCAACCTGTACACCGGTGGGCAGCCCGACCCGGATCTGGTGATCCGCACCTCCGGCGAACAGCGCCTGTCCGGGTTCCTGCTGTGGCAGAGCGCCTATTCGGAGATCTGGTTCACCGACGCCTACTGGCCCGAGTTCCGGCGCGTCGACTTCCTGCGCGCCCTCCGTGACTTCTCGGCACGTACGAGGCGATTCGGCAAGTAGCCGCTAGATCTTGCGCAGCCGCACCCGGTTGATCGAATGGTCGGTATCCTTGCGCAGCACCAGCGTTGCCCGTGGCCGCGTCGGCAGGATGTTCTCGATCAGATTGGGGCGGTTGATCGACGTCCAGATATCGCGCGCGGCCACGTGCGCCTGATCGTCCGACAGTGACGAATACAGGTGGAAATGCGAATTGGGGTCGGCGAACGCGGTGGTCCGCATCTGCAGAAAACGTGAGATATACCACTTTTCGATGTCGTCGGTCTTCGCGTCGACATACACCGAGAAATCGAACAGGTCCGACACGGTGAGCGTCGGACCTGTCTGTAACACGTTGAGCCCCTCCAGGATCAGGATGTCGGGCTGACGGATGTAGTGGCGTACATCGGGCACGATGTCGTAGGTGATGTGCGAGTAGACCGGCGCGGTCACCTCACGGGCACCGGATTTGACCTCGGTGACGAACCGCAGCAGCGCCCGGCGATCGTAGGACTCGGGAAAACCCTTGCGGTGCATGATGCCCCGGCGCTGCAACTCCGCGGTGGGCAGCAGGAAGCCGTCGGTGGTGACCAGATCCACCTTGGGATGTGACTCCCACCGGGCCAGCAGTGCGGCCAGCACGCGGGCTGTGGTCGATTTTCCGACGGCGACGCTGCCGGCGATGCCGATCACGAACGGCACCTGCCGATTCGTCTGCCGTTCCCCGAGGAACGTCGACGTGGCGGCGAACAGACGCTGACGGGCCGCCACCTGCAGGTGGATCAGACGTGAGAGCGGCAGATACACCTCGGCGACCTCGGTGAGATCGATCTGCTCGCCGAGGCCGGTGAGCTGTTCGAGCTCGTCCTCGTTGAGCACCATGGGCATCGATTTCCGCAGGTCACGCCACTGCTTGCGATCGAGCTCCAGGTACAGGCTCGGATCGCGATCGGTTCCCGGCCGCCCCATCAGCCGCGGTCCCCGCGGGGACAGCGCAACCTGGGTGAGGGTTCCGAGGTACTTGCCGGTGTCGACATGCGCAACAGTGTAGAACCTCGCGGATCGGCAGCCTTTCGGCCCTGTCGGTAGCCTGCGGAGGTATGGATGCTGCCGTGGCCCCCGCCGACGAACTTTCCGGCGAACTCGTCGATGACTATCTGCGTCTCGGATTGGCCTTCGACCGGCTCGAAGAGGGATTCGTCGACGCCTACACCGGTGATCCGGCGCTGCGGGCGGAGGTGGCCAATGCCGCCGCTCCGGAACCGGCCGAGCTGGCGCGCCGGGCGCGGTCGCTGCTCGCCCGTGTCGCCGAGGAGCCGGACTCGGCGCGTGCGGGTTTCGTCGCCGCGCATCTGCGGGCGCTCGAATGCTCGGCGCGCAAGTTCGCCGGCGAGGACATCGGCTTCATCGACGAGGTGAAGAGCTATTTCGACGTCGACATCAGCCCCGCCGACCCCGAGGGCTACCGCGTCGCGCATGCCGGGCTCGCCGAGGCGCTCGACGCGCCCGGAGCCACCGGTGAACGGCTCGCCGAGGCCTACGCGGCCTACCGGCGGTCCGACGAGATCCCCGCCGACCGTGTCGATGAATGCGTCCGTGCCTTCAGCGGGGCGCTGCGCGAACGGGTGCGCGGCATCTTCCCGCTACCGGACTCGGAGATCATCGAGTTCGAGGTGGTGAGCGACAAGCCGTGGTCCGGGTTCAACTACTACCTCGGCGACTACCGGTCGAAGGTCGCGATCAACACCGATCTGACACAACACATGTCGAACCTGCCGCACCTCATCGCCCACGAGGCCTACCCCGGCCACCACACCGAGCACTGCCGCAAGGAGCAGCTGCTGGTGGGTGGTGGTGGCCAGCAGGAGCAGACGATCTTCCTGGTCAACACCCCGCAATGCCTGATGGCCGAGGGCCTGGCCGATCACGCACTGCACGCCGCGATGGGGCCGGACTGGCCGTCGTGGGCGCAGGAGATCTACGCCGACCTCGGCCTGCGGTTCGACGCCGACCGGGCGGCGCGCGTCGGCAAGGCCACCGCCGGCCTGCTGTCGGTGCGTCAGGACGCCGCGTTGCTGCTGCACGATCAGGGCCGCGGCGAGGACGAGGCGGCGGCGTTCCTGCAGCGCTGGCTGCTGGCCACCCCCGAACGGTCCCGGCAGATGCTCCGTTTCCTGACCTCGCCGCTGTGGCGGGCGTACATCTCCACCTACGTCGAGGGCTACCGGCTGCTGCAGACGTGGCTTGATGTCGCCGGGAACGACGACGACGCGAGGTTGCGCAGGTTCGGGCGGCTGCTCGATGAACCGCTCATCCCCGAGTCGTTGCGCGCCGAACTCGCGCGGTGAACCGGTGACCGCCCTCGACCGGGAGCGGGAAACCAGCCGCGTGGTGCGCAAACTACACTGATCGCCATGACGCAGAACCCTGATTCCGTGAATGCGCAGTCCCTGGCCGATCTCGATCCCGATGTGGCCGCCGCGATGGCCGGTGAGCTGAGCCGTCAGCGTGACACGCTGGAGATGATCGCGTCGGAGAACTTCGTCCCGCGCGCCGTGCTGCAGGCCCAGGGCAGCGTGCTGACCAACAAGTACGCCGAGGGCTACCCCGGACGTCGCTACTACGGCGGCTGCGAGCACGTCGACGTCGTCGAGGACATCGCCCGCAACCGGGCCAAGGAACTGTTCGGCGCCGATTTCGCCAACGTGCAGCCGCATTCGGGTGCGCAGGCCAACGCCGCTGTGCTGCAGGCCCTCATGGAGCCGGGCGAGACCATGCTCGGTCTCGACCTGGCCCACGGCGGACACCTCACCCACGGCATGCGCCTGAACTTCTCGGGCAAGCTGTACGAGAACGCCTTCTACGGTGTCAGCAAGGAAGACTTCCGCATCGACATGGACGAGGTGCGCAAGATCGCCCTCGACACCAAGCCGAAGGTGATCGTGGCCGGCTGGTCGGCCTACCCGCGGACTCTCGACTTCGCGGCGTTCCGCTCGATCGCCGACGAGGTGGGCGCCTACCTGTGGACCGACATGGCGCACTTCGCCGGGCTGGTCGCCGCGGGCCTGCACCCCTCACCTGTCCCGCATTCGGATGTGGTGTCCTCGACCGTCCACAAGACGCTCGGTGGCCCGCGCTCGGGCATCATCCTGGCCAAGCAGGAATGGGCCAAGAAGCTCAACTCGGCGGTGTTCCCCGGCCAGCAGGGCGGCCCGCTCATGCACGTGATCGCCGCCAAGGCCGTCGCCCTCAAGATCGCGGGCACCGAGGAGTTCGCCGACCGCCAGCGCCGCACCCTGTCGGGCGCCAAGATCCTCGCCGACCGGCTCACCGGTGAGGGTGTCGCCAAGGCCGGTGTCTCGGTCCTCACCGGCGGCACCGATGTGCATCTGGTGCTCGTCGACCTGCGCAACAGCGCCCTCGACGGCCAACAGGCCGAGGATCTGCTGCACGAGGTCGGCATCACCGTCAACCGCAACGCCGTCCCGTTCGACCCGCGTCCGCCGATGGTCACCTCGGGTCTGCGCATCGGCACCCCGGCATTGGCCACCCGCGGCTTCGGCGACGAACAGTTCACCGAGGTCGCCGACATCATCGGCACCGCGCTCGCCGCCGGCACAGGTGCCGACGTCGCCGCTCTGCGGGCCCGTGTCTCCCAGCTCGCCCTCGACTTCCCGTTGTACGACGGGCTCGAGGAGTGGGGCCTGATGAGCCGCATCTGATCGCGCTGGCACAGCGCAGGGGATTCGTCGCTTTACGGCGGTGTTCACTACTCTGCGTGGAATGAGTGGCCAGCATGAAACCAATGCACTATCCGACGACGACCTCGTTATCGCGTTGGAGAAGGCATTGCCCGAGATCGCCGAGGAACACCGGGCGGCCGCGCAGCCGTGGAACCCGCACGACTGGGTCCCGTGGGACGACGGCCGCAACTTCGGGTTCCTCGGCGGTACCGATTGGACCCCCGAGCAGGCCACGCTGTCGGACGAGGTGCGCGCAGGTGTGCTGGCGTTGCTGCTGCTCAAGGACAACCTGCCGTCCTATCACCGGATGCTCGCGGTCCACTTCCCGGCCTTCTCGCCCTGGCGTGATCTGGTCGGCGTGTGGACGGCCGAGGACAACCGGCACGCCATCGTGCTGCGCGACTACCTCGTGGTCACCCGCGCCATCGACCCCGTCGACGCGGAGGTGCGCCGCCGCATCCACGTCACCACCGGATACCGGCAGTACGAGGGTTCCGCCCTCGACGTGAGTCCGCTGGACGTGCTCGCCATCATGGCCGTGCACGAGTACCAATGCGCCGCCGTCGTGCGCAGGCTCGGCGAGGCCGTCACCGAGGACGTCCTGGGGCAGATCCTCACCAAGATCGCGGCCGACGACGGGCTGCAGGCCACGACCTTCGCCAAGTTCCTGAACGCGGGGATCGTCGCCGATCAGGAGGCCACGATCCTGGCCGTCGATCGGGCGCTGACCGGTATCGAGGCCATCGGCGCGGACGTCGCCGACTTCGACACCGAGCGGGCGCTCATTGCCGACTACGAGAACGAGGGCACCCGCGGCGCGGTGGCCGCGGCACTGGCCGGAGAACTCAAGCTCGAGTCGGTGCAGGAATTGGGCGAGAACGCCGAAGCGGCCCGCGGCCGCATCCTCGCGCTGGCCGCGCAGGCTCGGTGACACGGGCCCGAATCCTCGGGAACGACCACGTCGGCACGTAAGAATCCGTGGGACGACCGACGGTTGTCTTGGCCCTCACAATACGTGGCGTTAACGCGAAATTCACGCGAAGACAGCGTTTCTGGCGAGCCGAAAGGCCGTGCGGCGCGTACGTTGGCGGTTGACGGGCCGCGTGGAAGCGGTTCGTCCGGGAGGTTCGAACGTGGTCTGTACCAACAGCGCGAGAGGGCCGGCCCCGGTCCTCGGTCCGCTCGGCTCACGCCGGGTGTGACACCAGAACCGGCCGGTCGCCGCCAACTGGTTTGTGTGGGTGCCGCACAAACGTAGGAGCTTGACGTGACCACACGCACCTACGTCATCGACACTTCCGTGCTGCTGTCCGATCCCTGGGCAGTCACGCGATTCGCCGAGCATCATGTGGTTCTGCCGCTGGTCGTGATCAGCGAACTCGAAGGCAAACGCCACCATCACGAACTCGGCTGGTTCGCCCGCGAAGCACTGCGTCTGCTCGATGATCTCCGGCTCGAACACGGCCGCCTCGATCTGCCGATCCCGATCGGTGAGGACGGCGGAACGCTTCAGGTTGAGCTCAATCACACCGATCCCGCCGTCTTGCCCGCCGGATTCCGCACCGACTCCAACGATTCGAGGATCCTCGCATGTGCCCTGAACCTGCGGGCCGAGGGCAGCGATGTGACGCTGGTGTCCAAGGACACCCCGCTGCGCGTCAAGGCGGGTGCCGTCGGCCTCGACGCCGACGAGTACCACGCCCAGGATGTGGTGGTGTCGGGGTGGTCGGGGATGACCGAACTCGAGGTCGACTCCCACGTCATCGACACCCTGTTCGCCGAGGGCGTCGTCGACCTGGATGTGGCACGCGAGCTGCCCTGCCACACCGGTATCCGGTTGCTGGGCAACACCTCCAGCGCACTGGCCCGGGTAAACCCCGACAAGCAGGTGCAATTGGTGCGCGGTGACCGGGAAGCCTTTGGTCTGCACGGCCGTTCGGCCGAGCAGCGGGTCGCCCTCGACCTGCTGCTCGACGAGTCCGTCGGTATCGTCTCCCTCGGCGGCAAGGCCGGTACCGGAAAGTCCGCTCTCGCGCTGTGCGCGGGCCTGGAAGCGGTGCTCGAACGTCGCACCCAGCGTAAGGTTGTGGTCTTCCGTCCGCTGTATGCCGTTGGCGGACAACAGCTCGGCTACCTACCCGGCGGCGAGGCCGAGAAGATGGGGCCGTGGGCCCAGGCCGTCTTCGACACCCTGGAGGGCCTGGCCTCGCCCGAGGTGATCGAGGAGGTGCTCAGCCGAGGAATGCTGGAGGTGTTGCCGCTCACCCACATTCGCGGCCGGTCGCTGCACGACTCGTTCGTGATCGTCGACGAGGCGCAGTCGCTGGAACGCAATGTGCTGCTGACGGTGTTGTCGCGCCTGGGATCGGGCTCCCGGGTGGTGCTCACCCACGACGTCGCCCAGCGCGACAATCTGCGCGTCGGTCGCCACGACGGGGTGGCCGCGGTCATCGAGAAGCTCAAGGGCCATCCGCTGTTCGCGCACGTGACCCTCACGCGCAGTGAGCGTTCGCCGATTGCGGCGCTGGTCACCGACATGTTGGAGGAGTTCGCCCCCGGCGCCGGTCTGTGATGACCATTTCGCCGGTTGAGGTGTGAGGTCGCCCAGCGACCGAGCCTCGAAACCCGGTGAGACGACATTGTTCTCTCACGAGGTTTCGAGGCTCGTCGCTAGCGCTCCTCACACCTCAACCGGCGAGGGAATGACTCCTCGCACCTCAACCGGCAGAAGGAAGGGTTCGGGGCTCAGTCGGTGGTGGGGGTGTGCCGCAGGATGGTGACCGCGAAGTCGGGGTCGTGCAGGCGTTTGAGATCCCAGGTGTCGAAACGCTGGTCGACCGTCAGGCCCGCTTCGGTTGCCGCCGTGTCGAAGTCGGCGAGGGTCAGTTCCCGGTTGATGTGGAATCCCGTGGCGATGAATCCGTCCGGCTTCAGGTGGGCCGCCAGTCTGCGCAGCACCTCGGCCTCGGTGTCCGGGGCGATGAACACCATCACGTTGCCCGCGCACACGATCGCGTCGAACTTCTCGTGCAGGCCATGGGCGGGCAGATCGAGTTCGGACAGGTCGGCCACCCGATAGGCCGGCCCCGGATAGTCCTGCTCGGCGGCGGCGATCAGTTTCGGGTCGACGTCGACGCCCACCACGTCGTGGCCCACCGCGTGCAGGTAGCCCGACAGCCGCCCCGGTCCGCAGCCCGCGTCGAGAATGCGCGAGTGCCGGCCCACCATCGCGTCGACGAGGCGCGCCTCACCGGCGAGGTCGTCGCCGGCGGCGGCCATCGTCCGGAACCGCTCGATGTACCACTCACTGTGGCCGGGTTTGGTGTCGGTGATCCATCGCGGTTGCGCCATGCCTTTCAGCGTAGTGCCGCCCTCGCAAGGGGGTGTGCGGCACCGATCCGGGAGTATGGAACCCTTGGTTAGGGAAACCAAATTTTGCCAGGTCCGACGCCGGATAAGCACTGGTCCGTGACCATCGCGATATACATGGTGGGCATATTTCTGGCACACTGTCATGGTGCAGAAGTTGCTGATGTTGTTAATGAGATTCATGGGACTGATGGTGGTCGGTCTCGTCGCCGTCGTGCTCGGCGGTGCTGGTTCGGCCGCGGCGGCCCCCTCGGGTACGCCGTCCACGCCGTCGTCGCCGGTGCTCCCCAAGACCGGCATCCCCGAGCTTGACACCGTGCTCAACAACCTCGCCGGAAACTTCCTGGGCACCGGCCAGAACAAGATCGGGCCCAACCAGACCCGGCAGATGATCGTGGTCACGGCCGACAAGGCCTCCGACACCACCGGGCAGCTGACCGCTTTCCAGCGCGAGGACGACGGCACCTGGAAGCCCGTCTACGGGCCGATGACCGCCTACCTCGGGTCGCAGGGCATGGGTGAGCCCAAGGACAACGTGCCGCGCACACCGATGGGTACCTACGCCCTGGATCAGGCGTTCGGGCGCAAGGACAACCCGGGCACCAAGATGCCGTACTTCAAGGCGACCACCCAGGACTGGTGGGACTCCAACATGTCCTCGCCCACGTACAACAAGCATGTCCACCAGGCCGCGAGCCCCGGTGGGGACAGTGAGAATCTGTACAACTCGGGCCCGGTGTACGACTACGCGGTCAACATCGCACACAACCCGCAGCGCATTCCGGGTAAGGCATCGGCGATGTTCCTGCACGTCACCAACCACGCACCCACCGAGGGATGCGTCGCGATCGAAGAGGGCCCGATGCGCGACATCCTGCGCTGGCTCGACCCGGCGAAGAACCCGAAGATCGCGATCGGCGTGAACAAGGGCACGCCCACCGACGACAGTGCCAACACCCCGGGCACCGCGACCGGCAGCAGCGAGGGCAACGGGTTCGGTGACCTGGTGAACTTCCTGCTCTCCCTGATCCCCGGCAGCAGCTAGCCTCCGCACCCGAGAACACTCCCATCCGCAGGTGTTGCGGATGGGAGTGTTCTTGTGTCAGATCAGCGTTCGCGATCCAGGTTGGCCATCTTGAGCACGTCCAGACGCTTGTCGAGCTCTGCCTCGGAGAGGTCGTCGCCGATCAGGCCGCGGTCGATCACGGTCTGCCGGATCGTCTTGCCCTCCTTGAGAGCCTGCTTCGCGACGGCCGCGGCTTCCTCGTAACCGATGGCGCTGTTGAGCGGGGTGACGATCGACGGCGAGCTCTCGGCGAGGGTGCGCAGCCGGTCCTCGTGGGCCACCAGGCCGCTGATGCAGCGGTCGGCAAACAGCCGGGACACGTTGGTCAGCAACTTGATCGACTCCAGCACGTTGCGCGCCATCACCGGGATGTACACGTTCAGCTCGAAGGCGCCGTTGCCGCCGCCCCAGGTGACCGCGGCGTCGTTGCCGATGACCTGCGCCGCCACCTGCGTGACCGCCTCGGGCAGCACGGGATTGACCTTGCCCGGCATGATGGAACTGCCCGGCTGCAGGTCGGGGAGCGCGATCTCACCGAGACCGGTGAGCGGGCCCGAACCCATCCACCGCACATCGTTGGCGATCTTGGTCAGTGACACCGCCACCGTCTTGAGCTGACCGGACAGCTCGACGAGGCCGTCGCGTGCGGCCTGCGCCTCGAAGTTATCCTTGGCCAGCGACAATGCGTCCACGCCGGTCAGGTTCCGCAGGGCGGCAACCACTTTGGTGCCGAACCCGGCGGGGGCGTTGAGGCCGGTGCCGACGGCGGTGCCACCGATGGGCAGCTCGCCCACGCGCGGCAGGGTGGCGGTGATCCGCTCGATGCCCGCCTCGACCTGCCGGGTGTAGCCGGCGAACTCCTGACCCAGGGTCACCGGCACCGCGTCCATCAGGTGGGTGCGGCCGCTCTTGACCACCTCACGCCACTGCGTCGACTTCTCCAGCAGCGCCAGCCGCAGGTAGTCCAGGGCCGGAATGAGGTCGGTCACGGCGGCCTCGGTGGCCGCGACGTGAGTGGCGGTGGGGAAGGTGTCGTTGGACGACTGCGACATGTTGACGTGGTCGTTGGGGTGCACGTCGACGCCGTTGTTCTTGGCGATCGTCGCGATCACCTCGTTGGCGTTCATGTTCGACGAGGTGCCCGAGCCGGTCTGGAACACGTCGATGGGGAACTGGTCGTCGTGCTTGCCGTCGGCGATCTCGGTGGCGGCGGCGATGATCGCGTCGGCCTTCTCGGCATCGAGCAGCCCCAGATCCTTGTTGACCTGCGCGCACGCCGCCTTGAGCAGGCCCATCGCGCGGATCTGGGTGCGTTCGAGGGGGCGGAAGCTGATCGGGAAGTTCTCGACGGCCCGCTGGGTCTGAGCCCGCCACAGCGCGTCGATGGGGACCTTGACCTCACCCATGGTGTCGTGCTCGATGCGATACTGCGGTTCGGTCATGTGCGCTGGTCCTCCGTCACGCGGGTAGTTAGGTTGTCCTTACCCACGTTACTCTCCCGGAAAACACGACGGTGGTGGACCGGGAACCCGATCCACCACCGTCGATGTCTATGCCGGCGACCCGGCCGCCGCAGCGGCTAGCGCTCCCGTGAGCGGATACGCACACCGCCGAGCGGAACCGTCACGGCGCCACCGGGATCGGTGAAGAAGTCGTTGCCCTTGTCGTCGACGACGATGAACGCGGGGAAGTTTTCCACCTCGATCTTCCACACCGCCTCCATGCCGAGTTCGGGGTACTCGATGACCTCCTGGCTCTTGATGCAGTCCAGCGCCAGCCGGGCTGCGGGCCCGCCGATCGAGCCCAGGTAGAAGCCGCCGTGACCGTTGCATGCGTCGGTGACCTGCTTGGAGCGATTTCCCTTGGCCAGCATCACCATTGAGCCGCCCGCGGCCTGGAACTGCTCGACATAGCTGTCCATACGGCCGGCGGTGGTGGGGCCGAACGAACCCGATGCCATGCCCTCGGGGGTCTTGGCCGGACCCGCGTAGTAGACGGGATGGTCGCGCAGGTAGTCGGGCATCGGCTCACCCGCGTCGAGGCGTTCCTTGATCTTGGCGTGCGCGATGTCGCGGGCCACCACCAGCGGGCCGGTCAGCGACAGCCGGGTCTTGACCGGGTACTTGGTGAGTTCGGCGAGGATCTCGGACATTGGGCGGTTCAGGTCGATCTCGACCACCGCGCCGCCCTCGATCTCCTCCGAGACGCCGGCGTCCGGCATGTACTGCGCCGGATCGGTTTCCAGCTGCTCGAGGAACACACCGTCGGCGGTGATCTTGCCCAGCGCCTGCCTGTCGGCCGAGCACGATACCGCGATCGCCACCGGCAGCGAAGCGCCGTGCCGGGGCAGACGGATGGCGCGCACGTCGTGGCAGAAGTACTTGCCGCCGAACTGCGCGCCGATCCCGAACGACTGGGTCAGCTTGAAGATCTGCTCCTCGAGCTCGGTGTCGCGGAAGCCGTGCGCCGACATCGAGCCCTCGGTGGGCAGCGTGTCCAGATAATGTGCGGAGGCGTACTTCGCTGTCTTCAAAGCGAATTCGGCCGACGTGCCACCGATAACCACAGCCAGGTGATAGGGCGGGCAGGCCGCGGTACCGAGCGAGCGGATCTTCGCGTCGAGGTAGTCGAGAAGTTTGTTGGGGCTCAGGATGGCCTTGGTCTCCTGGAACAGGAACGACTTGTTGGCCGAGCCGCCGCCCTTGGCCATGAACAAGAACTTGTACTCCGGGCCCTTGGGCCCCTGCTCGGTGGCGTAGATCTCCACCTGCGCCGGCAGATTGGTTCCGGTGTTCTTCTCCTCATACATGGTCAGCGGTGCGTTCTGCGAATACCGCAGGTTGAGCGTGGTGTACGCGTCGTACACGCCTTTCGAGATCCACTCGCCGTCATCGACGCCGGTGAGCACGCCCTCGGACTTCTTGCCCATCACGATCGCGGTGCCCGTGTCCTGGCACATCGGCAGGACGCCGCCCGCGGAGATGTTGACGTTCTTGAGCAGGTCGAGCGCGACGAAACGGTCGTTGCCCGAGGCCTCCGGGTCGTCGATGATCTTGCGCAGCTGGGCCAGGTGGGCGGGCCGCAGGTAGTGGCTGATGTCGTGGATCGCGGCCTCGGTGAGCTTCTGCAGTGCCTCAGGGGCGACCTTGAGGAACGTGCGGCCGTCGGCCTCGAACGTCGACACCCCGTCCGTCGTGATCAGACGGTACGGGGTGTCGTCGGCGCCGATCGGCAGGAGATCGGAATAACGGAACTCGGGAGCTGGGGCTGTACTCACACGGCGAATCGTATAACCGCAGGCCGCTGACCTGCGACTATGATAAGCCTTGCCTAAGTTCCCCGCGCAGTGGCCGAACCGCGAAACCTTCCGACGGCTGGTTGAGGTTCGAGCTTGCGAGCCTCGAAACTTCCCGCTGGTTCGAGGCTCGTCGCTTACGCTCCTCGCACCTCAACCGGCGGTGGAGTCAGAGGTCGATGCGGGCGTACTCGCGCAGCTTGGCGGTGCGGTGCACGGCCTCGATGCGGCGGATGGTGCCCGACTTCGAGCGCATCACCAGTGACCGGGTGGTGGCGCCGGTGGGGCGGTAGGTGACGCCGCGCAGCATGTCGCCGTTGGTGACGCCGGTCGCGCAGAAGAAGGCGTTCTCGCCGGAGACGAGGATGTCGTTGGTGAGTACCTTGTTCAGGTCGTGACCGGCGTCGAGGGCCTTCTGCCGTTCGGCGTCGTCGCGCGGCCACAGCTTGCCCTGGATCTCGCCGCCCATGCACTTCATCGCGACGGCGGTGATGATGCCCTCGGGGGTGCCGCCCACGCCCATCAGCATGTCGACGGTGGAGTAGTCGCCGGCCGCGGCGATGGCGCCGGCCACGTCGCCGTCGGAGATGAGGCGGATCTTGGCGCCGGCGGCGCGGATCTCGCCGATCAGGTCGGCGTGCCGCGGACGGTCGAGCACCACCACGGTCAGGTCGCCCACCTCGATGCCCTTGGCGTTCGCGACCGACTTGATGTTCCACTCCACCGACGCGTCGATGTCGATGGCGCCCTTGGCCTCCGGGCCCACCGCGATCTTGTTCATGTAGAACACCGCCGACGGGTCGTACATGGTGCCGCGCTCGCTGACCGCGATCACGGCGATCGAGTTGGGGCGGCCCTCGGCCATCAGGGTGGTGCCGTCGATCGGGTCGACCGCCACATCGCAGTCGGGGCCGTCGCCGTTGCCCACCTCTTCGCCGTTGTAGAGCATCGGGGCCTCGTCCTTCTCGCCCTCGCCGATCACGACGACGCCGCGCATCGACACCGTCGAGAGCAGCTCACGCATCGCGTCGACGGCCGCGCCGTCACCGCCGTTCTTGTCGCCGCGGCCGACCCAGCGGCCGGCGGCCAGCGCCGCGGCCTCGGTGACCCGGACGAGTTCCATGGCCAGGTTGCGGTCGGGAGCCTGATGCGTTGAATCGGACATGGGAGTCGGCCTCCTAGGGCGTGCGGGGGAACCTGCTGGCACCGTGTGGTTCTCCCATCCTCGCACGTCACACGTGCCCGACGACACCGCGGGTAGGTCGCCGCGCCACGCCCGTGCGCGGCTCCCGGAGCGGTCGCGTATAGATTCTCCACCGTAGGTCACCGCACACAATCGGTCACCGTTCGTCGTCACCATCACAGACTTCTTACGAAGGAGAGCCCATGGCCTCGGTCACATTCGACGGCGCCACCTGCCTGTTCCGGGGTTCGGACGCGCCCGCGGTCGACGCGCTGGACCTGGAGATCGCCGACGGCGAGTTCCTGGTGCTCGTCGGTCCGTCGGGATGTGGCAAGTCGACGTCCCTGCGGATGCTGGCCGGGCTGGAGGACGTGTCGAGCGGGCGCATCCTCATCGGTGACAACGATGTGACGGGCCTGGATCCCAAGGACCGCGATATCGCGATGGTGTTCCAGAACTACGCGCTGTACCCGCACATGTCGGTCGCCGAGAACATGGGCTTCCCGCTGAAGATGGCCGGCGTGCCCAAGCCCGATATCCAGAAGAAGGTCGCCTCGGTCGCCGAGATGCTCGATCTGACGCCGTATCTGAACCGCAAGCCCAAGGCGCTCTCGGGCGGTCAGCGGCAGCGCGTGGCGATGGGCCGCTCGATCGTGCGGGAGCCGCAGGTGTTCTGCATGGACGAGCCGCTGTCGAACCTCGACGCCAAGCTCCGCGTCCAGACCCGCACCCAGATCGCGCAGCTGCAGCGGCGCCTGGAGGTCACCACCGTGTACGTCACCCACGATCAGGTGGAGGCGATGACGATGGGGGATCGGGTGGCGGTGCTCGACAAGGGCGTGCTGCAGCAGTGCGCCACGCCGCGCGACCTGTACGCCAAGCCCGACAACCTGTTCGTCGCCGGATTCATCGGCTCGCCGGCGATGAATCTGTTCACCGTGCCGGTGGGTCTGAGTGGCATCGAACTCGGCGGGATCTCCATCCCGCCGCCGTCGTCGGCCAACCTCGACGCCGACGAGGTGGTGGTGGGTATCCGGCCCGAGGACCTGGCCATCGTCGACGGGCGGTCGGTGCCGCAGTCGCTGCCGGTGGACGTCGACGTCGTGGAGGAACTAGGCTCCGACGCGTTCCTGTACGGAAGTACCGAACTGTTCGGTGCGCAGGCATCGCTGGTGGCGCGGGCCGATTGGCGTTATCCGCCACACAAGGGCGACCGCTTGAACCTCGCCGTCGACGTGTCCCGGGTGCATCTGTTCTCGACGATCACGGGTAAGCGGTTGTAAGCCACGTCACCTTGCGGATGTGATACTTTGCCTGAGCTTGGTGTGACCCGCGACCCACGTGTCATGTCGTGTGTGCGGCGAAAATTCTCGACCAGACCTGTGAACAGGAGAACTATGGGTACCAGGACCCGGTTTGGCCGCGGCGGTATGTTCGCCGTTGCGCTTTCGGTGGCATCAGCACTTGTGCTCTCGGCCTGCTCCGACGACGGCGACAGCGCCGACGATTCGGCCGGCAAGAACCTCGACGGCCGCGGCGCCATCTCGTTCGCCATGGGCAAGAACGACCTCGACCTCATCCGGCCGGTCGTCGCCTCGTGGAACAAGGCCCACGCCGACGAGCAGGTCAAGCTCGTCGAGCTCCCTGGTGAGGCCGACGACCAGCGCTCACGCCTCGTCCAGTCCCTACAGGCCAAGAACAGCGAGTTCGACGTGATGGCGCTCGACGTCACCTGGACCGCGGAGTTCGCCGCCAACGGCTGGCTGGAACCGCTCACCGGCGACCTGGCCATCGACACCGCCGGGCTGCTGCCGGCGACCGTCGAGAGTGCCACCTACCGCGATGTCCTCTACGCGGGCCCGCAGAACACCAACGCGCAGCTCCTCTACTACCGCAAGGACATCGTGGGCAACAAGGCCCCGGAGAACTGGGCGGCGCTCACCGAGAGCTGCGCCAAGGCCAAGGCCAAGAAGGTCGATTGCCTGGTCACCCAGCTCAAGCAGTACGAGGGTCTGACCGTCAACGCCAGCCAGTTCATCCATTCGTGGGGTGGCCAGGTCGTGGGCTCCGACGGCAAGACCCCCGAGGTCAACTCCACCAAGGCGAAGGAGGGTCTGTCGGCTCTCGTCGACGCCTACAAGAAGGGCCTGATCCCCAAGAAGGCCACCGGTTTCACCGAGGAGGAGACCAACCTGTCCTTCGTCGGCGGTGAGTCGGCCTACGCCTACAACTGGCCGTACATGTACACCAACGCCGGCGATGCCGAGTCGAAAGTGAAGGGCAAGTTCGGTGTCGCGGCCATCGTCGGACCCGACGGTGCCGGCGCCTCGACGCTCGGCGGTTACAACGACGGGATCAACGTCTACTCCAAGCACAAGGCCACCGCGCTGGACTTCATCAAGTACATCCAGAGCGCGGAGAACCAGAAGTCGTTCGCCAAGGCCTCGTTCCCGCCGGTGCTGGCCTCGATCTACGACGACAAGGGGCTGGTCAAGGAGTTCCCGTACCTCCCGGCGCTCAAGGACGCACTGGAGAATGCCAAGCCGCGCCCGGTCACCCCGTACTACAACGGTGTGAGCAAGGCGATCCAGGACAACACCTACGCCGCGCTGAACGGATCCAAGACCGTCGATCAGGCCGCCGCCGACATCGACGCGGCGATCAAGGTCGCGACCAAGTGATTTCGCGGGTCCGGCCCCGTCGCGTCCGGTCTGACCGGACGTGATGGGGCCGCTCACCAAACGCACTCAGGGCCGGGATCTCCGGGCGTTCTGGCTGCTGGCACCCACCATGGCGGTGCTGGCGGTGGTCATCGCCTACCCGGTCCTGCGTGCCGTTTACCTGTCGTTTCAGGACGACGCCGGCCTGAACGAGGAGACCGGCCGCTTCGAGTCCGGTGGCTTCGCCGGATTCCAGCACTACCTCATGTGGCTGACCGGCGACTGCGGGACCGGTGCCGGCAGTTGCCCCGACGGCAATCTCGGCAGTGACTTCTGGCAGGCGGTGGGGATCACCTTCTTCTTCGCCGTCGTCACCGTCGCCATCGAGGTGGTGCTCGGGTTGTGGATGGCCACGGTGATGAACCGCACCTTCGTGGGTCGTTCGCTGCTGCGGGCCAGCGTGCTCATCCCCTGGGCGATCCCGACCGCGGTCACCGCCAAGCTCTGGTTCTTCATCTTCGCCGAGAACGGCATCGCCAATAAGATGTTCGGCACCGACATCGCCTGGACCACCGACCCGTGGACGTCGCGGTTCGCGGTGATCATCGCGGACGTGTGGAAGACCACGCCGTTCATGGCGCTGCTGATTCTGGCCGGGCTGCAACTGATCCCGTCCGACGTATACGAAGCGGCCCGCGTCGACGGTGCGTCGAAGTGGAAACAGTTCGTGCACATCACCCTGCCGCTGGTGAAGCCGGCGCTCATGGTGGCGGTGCTGTTCCGGACTCTTGATGTGCTGCGCATGTACGATCTGCCGGCGATCCTAACCAGTACCAGCGGTGCGAGCCCGACTGCCACCGTGTCGATCCTGGTGGTCGATGAGATGCGCAGCGGCAATTTCAACAGTGCCTCGGCATTGTCGACGATGGTCTTCCTGATGATCTTCGCGGTCGCGTTCATCATGGTGAAGTTCTTGGGCGCCAACGTGGTTCGCACGCAGGAAGAGCAGCGAAAGGGAGTCCGGTGACGACCGCAACGCCGGTACGCATGGCGTCGAGCGTGCAGACACGTAACCGGCGCAAGATCTTTCAGGCAATCCGCACCTACGGCGGCGTGCTGCTGATCCTGGTGTGGGGGCTGGCGCCGTTCTACTGGATGGTCATCACCGCCTTCCGGGACGTCAAACACACCTTCGACACCACATGGTGGCCCACCCATGTCACCTTCCAGAATTTCCGGGACGCCCTGTCGACGGAGAAGAGCAACGACTTCCTCGCCGCCATCGTCAACAGCCTGCTGATCGGTGCCGTCACCACCGCGGTGGCATTGATCCTGGGCATCTTCGCCTCGTACGCGCTGGCCCGTGTCGCGTTCCGCGGCAAGTACATCGTCAGCGGCATCATCCTGGCGGCGTCGATGTTTCCGGGCGTGGCCCTGATCACGCCGATGTTCCAGCTGTTCGGTGACCTGAACTGGATCGGTAGCTATCAGGCGCTGATCATCCCGAACATCTCGTTCGTGCTGCCGCTGACGGTATACACACTCACCTCGTTCATGAACGACATGCCGTGGGAACTGGAAGAGGCCGCCCGAATCGACGGCGCGACCCGGACTCAGGCCTTCCGGCTGATCGTGCTGCCGTTGGCCGCGCCGGCCCTGTTCACCACGGCCATCCTCGCGTTCATCGCCACCTGGAACGAGTTCATGCTCTCCAGTCAGCTGTCGACGCAGGATACCGAACCGGTGACCGTGGCCATCGCCCGATTTTCGGGAGAGAACTCGTTCACCCAGCCATACACCACGATCATGGCCGCGGGCGCGATCGTGACGGTCCCGCTGGTGATCATGGTGCTGCTGTTCCAGCGGCGCATCGTCTCGGGTCTGACCGCGGGCGGCGTGAAGTCGTGATTTCGGTGTGAGCTACAGGCCGGTTTATGTTGGTCGTCATGGCCACCGGTAAACCACGGATCCTGCAGGACGGGCGGGACATGATCTGGACCGTCCTCGCGCTGCTCGGGGTGTGCATCTTCGTGCTGTTCGCGTCGGGTAACTGGACGTTCGGCCTCAAGGCCGGCAACGGTGACGACAAGGTGCCCGCATTCGACGTGTCGGCCGCGCTCGTCGCCGACGCCCGGTCGATGCCGTTCCCGATCCGCCGTCCGGCAACCCCCGACGGCTGGAAGCCCAATTCGGGATCGACGCAGATGGTCGGTGGCAGCGTGGCGAGCAACGTCGGCTGGGTCAGCAAAAAGGGCTCGTACGTCCAGCTGACGCAGACCAGTGCCCCCGAGGACGAGCTGGTCGCCTTCCTCGGCGGTTTCGACGCGATGGGCGCGGGCAAGCGCGACGCGGGCGGCCACTCATGGGTGGTCTACGACGGTGAGGACAAGAACAAGTTCTGGATCACCGACCTCGGTGACGTCCGCATCGGCGTCCGCTCGAAGGGTCTCGACGCCGACATCGAAAAAATCGCGGTGGGCGTCGTAACGCAGGAGCCGCTGCCCAAGCCGGCCGGCTAGTTGGTGGGCGGGATTGGGTAACGCAGGAGCCGCTGCCCAAGCCGGCCGGCTAGTTGGTGGGCGGGATTGGGTAACGCAGGAGCCGCTGCCCGAGCCCGCCGGCTAGTCCTCGGTATTGAGGGCCTTTTCGATGCGGTCGCGGGCACCGGCGAGGTGTTCTTCGCAGCGGGCCGCCAGTGCTTCGCCCCGTTCCCACAGGGCCAGTGAGGCATCGAGGTCGAGTCCGCCGCGTTCGAGCAGCGTGACCACCTCGACCAGTTCGTCGCGGGCCGCTTCGTAGCCGAGTTCGGCCACCGGCTGTCGTTCGTCCTTGGTCACTGCTCTTCCTTAGCTTCAACGGCGGCTGTGTCGATGACTGCCGGGGCGGAGCCGTCGGCGACCCGGATCCGGATTCTCGCGCCCGCGGGCAGGTCGTCCACCGAAGACACCGCGTGCGGGTCGTCGATGTCGAGTCGCTGCACCACCGCGTAGCCGCGGGCCAGGGTCTGTGCGGGGCCGAGCGTACTCAGCCGGGCCGACAGGTGTTCGATGCGGCGCTGTTCACCGTCGACGGCCCGGGTGATGTCGCGGCGCAGCGCCGACCGCATGCGGGTGATGTCGTCGGCGCGGGCATCGATCATGGTGAGCGGTCTGGCGAGCACCGGCCGGGCGCGGAGCCCGGCCAGGCCGCGTTCCTCGCGGTGCACCCAGTTGCGCAGGGCGTGGGCGCTGCGGCGGCGCAGTTCGGCGATCGCGGTGAGTTCGGCGGACACGTCGGGCACCGCGCGTTTGGCGGCGTCGGTGGGGGTGGCGGCGCGCACGTCGGCCACATGGTCGAGCAGCGGGCTGTCGGGTTCGTGGCCGATGGCGCTGATCACCGGGGTGCGGCACGCGGACACCGCCCGCAGCAGGGTTTCGTCGGAGAAGGGGAGCAGGTCTTCGACGCTGCCGCCGCCGCGGGCGATGATGATCACCTCGACGTGTTCGGCGGCGTCGAGTTCGGCGAGCAGCGGCAGGATGCTCGGCACCGCCGCCGGACCCTGCACGGTGGCGTCGCGGATCTCAAACCGCACCGACGACCAGCGGGCGGTGGCCACGGCCACCACGTCGCGCTGGGCGGCGGAGGCCCGGCCGGAGATGAGACCGACGGCCTTGGGCAGGAACGGCAGCGGCCGCTTGAGCCGCGGGTCGAACAGACCCTCGGCGGACAGTAGTTGCCGCAGCCGCTCGATGCGGGCGAGGAGTTCACCGATGCCGACGGGCCGGATGTCGCTGACCCGGAGCGACAGCGTGGCCCGCCCGGTGTAGAAGGTGGGACGTCCCAGCATCACCACCCGGCTGCCCTCGCTGAGCGGGACAGGGGAGCGGTCGAGCAGGTCGGGACTGCACGTGACCTGCACCGACATGTCGGCCGCGGGGTCGCGCAGGGTGATGAACGCGACGCGGCTGCGCGGGCGCCGGCTGATCTGGGTGATCTGTCCCTCCACCCAGATCTGGCCGAGTCTGTGCACCCAGTCGGCGATCTTGGTGTTGACGGTGCGTACCGGCCACGGATCGTCGGGGGTGTTGGCCGCGCGTTCGGTGCCGCCGCCCGCGGAGGTGTAGACCCCGCCGGTCACGTGGTCGAGTGCCGCTTCTGCTGCGCCGTGATCCGGTTCTCGATCATCGTGACGAACGGTGCCCGACCCTTGGTGGCCCGCTCGTACTCCAGCAGGGTGGCCAGGTCGTCGGCGTCGACGGACCGCAGTTTGGCGCGGAGCTGGGCCAGCGTCAGGCGGTTGTATTCGATGTACTCGACGATCTCGGGCACCGGTCCGTCGGAGGCTTCGGAGGCCGCCCCGTTCGTGGTGGCCTGGACGACGGCGTCGGGGGCCGAGCTGTACAGCGCGAACCGTCCGCCGGCAGCGCGTGCCGCAGGCGCGTCGTCGTCGGCGGGCTCGGATTCGGGTTCGGGGTCGCTGACCTGCGTCGCAGCGGCGGCAGCGGGTTCGCCGCCCGGCGGCTCCGGCTGGTCGTCGAGGGCATCGGCACCCGGCTGTTCGGCGGGGACGAGGGACAGCTCGGGATCGTCATCCTCGTCGAAGCGTGCCCAGGACGGTTCCTCGCTGGGCCGGTCAAACATCAGCTCGAGGGCGAGATCGCCCTTGATGGCCAGACCGGCCACTCCCTGCTGCAGACGCATGCCGAACTGGAGGGCCTCGCTGAGAGCGGTCATCGGCAGCGTGACGACCAGGGTGGGCAGCTTCTGCGTCTCCTCCAGGGCGGTGACGATCAGACCTGCGGCGATGCGGACGGAATAGGGTGCGCGGACCATGTCACAACTCTGCCATTCCTGCCGGAGGCAATCCAACACGTACCCTTGATGGCGTGGCTGATTCCAAACGTGTCCTGCTGGCCGAACCGCGAGGGTACTGCGCGGGTGTCGACCGTGCGGTGGAGACGGTGGAACGTGCCCTCGACAAATACGGCGCCCCCGTCTACGTGCGCAAGGAGATCGTGCATAACCGGCATGTCGTCGAAACGCTGACCGAGCGTGGCGCCGTGTTCGTCGGCGAGACCGATGATGTGCCCGAGGGCGCGATCGTCGTGTTCTCGGCGCACGGTGTGTCGCCGGAGGTCCACAAGACGGCCGCCGAACGCAACCTCAAGACCATCGACGCCACCTGTCCGCTGGTCACCAAGGTGCATCAGGAGGCCAAACGCTTCGCCCGCGACGACTACGACATCCTGCTCATCGGCCACGAGGGCCACGAGGAGGTGGAAGGCACCGCCGGTGAGGCGCCCGAGCATATCCAGCTCGTCGACGGCCCGTCCAGCGTCGAGAATGTGTCGGTACGCGACGAGTCGAAGGTGATCTGGCTGTCGCAGACCACCCTGTCGGTGGACGAGACGATGGCGACGGTCGACCGGCTGCGTGAGCGTTTCCCCCTGCTGGCCGACCCGCCGAGCGACGACATCTGCTACGCCACCCAGAACCGTCAGGTGGCGGTGAAGGCGATGGCCCCGCAGTGCGAGCTCGTGATCGTGGTGGGCTCCAAGAACTCGTCCAACTCGGTGCGCCTCGTCGAGGTGGCGCTGCAGAACGGCGCCGGCGCCGCCTACCTCGTGGATTACGCCCGCGAGATCGACCCGGCCTGGCTCGACGGTGTCACCACCGTCGGTGTCACCTCTGGCGCGTCGGTCCCGGAGGTCCTGGTGCGCGGCGTCGTCGAGCTGCTCGCCGAGCACGGCTTCGGCGACGTCTCGACCGTCAACACTGCCGAGGAGACCCTCACCTTCGCCCTGCCGCGTGAGCTCCGTCCGGCCCGCACCGCCCGTAAGTAACTTTCGGCGCGGATAGTTCGGCGCACCAACAGTTTTCGTCACAAGTGCCGATGCCCACCGGGGTGACCCGGTGGGCATCGGCATGTGAGGCTGAGCTCAGGACTTCTCGGACGGTTCTGCGGTTTCCAGATCCACGTGCTTGGTCTCCGGCCCCCAGGTGGCGCCGAACAGGATCAGCAGTGCGCCGATGACCAGCAGGACGGCGCCGGTGTCGTTGAACGGCATGATGTGCTCGAGGCCGGCCTGATAGAAGGCGTAGAACGACGGGATGATCACGGCCAGGCTGTAGGCGAGCCCGTATCCGGATGCGCGGACGCTGGTGGGGAAGCGCTCGTTGATGTAGGCGGGGAGCACGGCCCACGGGGCGATGACCACGATCACGAGGGCGATGCTCACGATGATGGAGATGGCGAGGTTGTCGGTCCGCACCACGATCAGGAACAGCAGGGTGCCCGCGATGGCCATGATGATCGCCGATCCGATGAGGAACCGGCGCCGGCCGATCCGCTGGCTGAAGACCGCCGCCGCGATCTCGACACACGCCAGGGACAGATAGGCGACCACCAGGATCACCGTCACGGTCCGGCTCGACATGCCGACGCCGTCCTTGCCGAGCAGCAGAGGCAGCGATGCGGCGACCGGTTGCAGCGACAACCAGAATCCGTTCATCAGGACGAACACCTGGATGAGGCGAATCATGTTGTCGCGCTCCATGAGTTCACGCAGGGGTGAACGCTTGGCCGTGCCGCTGTCCTGAACGGCGGTCTCGAACACCTCGGACTCTTCCACCGACTTGTAGAAGTAGACGACCGACCCGAACGACAGGAGGGCGCCGATGATGAACGGGACACGCCAGCCCCACTGCGCGTAGGTGGAGTCCGGTCCGTCCGACGACATTCCCAGCAGCAGGAACAGGGTGATGATGGAGACGGTCGCGTAGGCGAGCGGGAAGCCGGTGTTGATGATGCCGCTGTAGAGGCCGCGCTTGTGGGGCGGTGCCGCCTCCATCGCCAGCGGGTTGGCACCGGTGTACTCACCTCCGAGGAAGACGCCGGCCAGCAGGCGGAGCAGGACGAACAGGACCACGCTGGCCATGCCGAGTTGCTGGTAGCCGGGCAGGCAGGCGATGAGCAAGGTGACCGCACCGGCACCGGTCATGGCCAGCATCGTGGTGCGCTTGCGGCCCATCGTGTCGGCGATCCAGCCGAAGATCGCCGCGCCGATCGGGCGGCCGATCAGTGTCGCCGCGAACATCGCGCCGCTGACGATGGCGACGGTGCTGGTGCCCATATCGTCGGAGACGAAGTAGTCCATCGCGGGCGCCAGCACCACGATCGGCAGGTAGATGTCGAACAGGTCGACGAAGAAGCCGAGCCAGGCGCCGAGGAGTGCTCGGCGTGCCCGTTTCGGGTCGTACGCCGGCGCCGCGTCCGTGGCTGCCGGGACGTCCGCCGGAGTGGGTGTGGGCGTAGGAGTGGAGCCGGCGAGGTCGCCGGGCTCTCCGTCCGGACTCGCCGGGAGGCCGGTCCGAGGTCTGGTTGTCGTCATCTGCGGTGCCTTCTGTCGGGAAGAGGCATCCAGCACGTGTGCGGGTGGTTCCGGGTCAGGTCCGGTGGTCTTTCGGACCAGAGGATCAGATACCGACGTCGATTTTTCTTTTGTGGCCCGACGTTGCCCCGGATGGGGGAGGGGGAGATGTCGGGTGCGGGGGCCTGAGCGACGGTGCTTCAGGTGATCGACGGACGTGCGCGGATGCGATGGCACTTCCTATGGTGTGACGGCAAACACATAAAGTCAAGACACTGACGTCGCTTTTTTCTTCTTGGGACTTCAGTCCCGGTCGGAGAGGGTGTCCGTCCCGGGTGCGGTTCCGGCGAAAAACGTCTGGTGCCACGCCCGGGCCACGATCCGGGCGGCGCTGTCGACGTCGACCTCGGTCTTGTGACGCCGCTCCTGCGCGTACCAGACGTATGCCGACTGCTCGACCATGCAGGCCATCGCCTCGGTGGCCACGCGTGCGTCGGCTCCGTCGACCTCGGTGATGCCGTGCACGGCCGCGAGGGCTTTGACGAACCTGTCGATGTGGCGGACCCGCATGTCCCACCAGATGTCCTGGAATCGCTCCTCGACGTGCGCCGCCTGGATGAAGGCGCGCATGACATCCCGGTTCTCCTGATAGAGCGTGAGATATCCGCGGTTGGACTCCAGGAGTGTCCGGTAGGGGTTGGTGGCGAAATCCTGACGGTGGGACGCGCTGGCCTCGTACAGCTTCTCGTGGAGATCGGAGATCACCTGGGCGAACAGGTCTTCTTTGTTCTTGAAGTAGCGGTACAGGCCGCCCATGGAGATGTCAGCCTCGGTGGCGACGTCGCTCATCCGCGCATCCACATAGCCCACCCGGGCGAATACCGCCCGGCCTGAATTGACCAGGTGCTCGCGGGTGCGGCGACCCTTGTCCGTCGTGGGCTTTGCTGACACGCGTCGTTCCTTCGTTCCGGAGACCGGTGGTCTCTGTGCTTCCTAACGGATCGTCGCACGAGCACCGGGAAAAGTCGGTGATCGAAACCAAAACAAAAAAGCGACGTCACTCTCTTGACTTGTCGAATGAAGTGGATCACACTCAAATGCATGAGCCAGGTAACAGCCGCCGACACCGGCATCTATCGCGCCGTCGATCCGGCCACCGCGGAGCAGTACCGCAGCCAGGGTTGGTGGACCGGCGAGCAACTGATCGATCGTTTCCAGCGATTCGTCGCCGAGGACCCGGACCGGGTCTCGGTCGTCGATGACGCCGGAGCCTCGCTGACCCGGCGCCGGCTGTGGGATCAGGGCGCCGAGCTGTCCACCGAACTCCGGGCCGGTGGCATCGGCCGCGGGGACGTCGTGCTGATCTATCTGCCCAACACCGTTGCCTGGCAGATCGCCTTCGTCGCCACGCTGCAGCTCGGTGCCATCCCGGCCACGTTGCCCGTGTCCTCCGACGAGGCGACGGTCGAGCATGTGGTCAACCTGATCGGGGCACGAATGATCGTGGCTCCCAAGGAGTTTCATGGTCGCTCGATGGCGGACCGGGCGCATCGCGTGATGGTGGCGACCGGCCGTGTGGCCACCGTGCTCACCTTCGACGCCGACGGCACCCACGAGTTGTCCGAGATTGCCGGGGAACCCTTCGCGCCGATCATGCCACCGGCTGTCGACCACCTGATGTTCACCTCGAGCACAACGGGCATGCCCAAAGCTGTCATGCACACCTCGGACACCCTCGGCGCGGTCAACATCGCGTTCGCCCAGCGCTTCGGGATCGACGAGAACACCCCCATCTTCATGCCGTCGCCGCTGGGTCACAGCGTGGGCGCGTGGCACGGTGGCCGGTTCTCGCTGTTCACCGGTGCCCCGCTCATCCTGCAGGGCGACTGGGATCCCGTTCGGGCGCTGGAGATCTGCGACGAACATCGCTGCGCTTTCATCGCCGCGGCCACACCTTTCCTCAAGGACATCGTCGACGCGCCCTGGCCGGAGGGAAAACCCAAGCTGTCGACCGTCCGCACCTTCCTGTGCGGCGGCGCACCGGTCCCGCCGAGCCTGCTGGAGGCGGCGGAAGTGCAGGCGCCCAACACCTTCGCGACGGTCCTGTGGGGCATGACCGAGGGCACCGGCACCACATGCGTTCCCGAGAGCAGCCGGGATCAGTTGGTGGGAACCGCAGGAATGCCGGTGCCCAACCTGGAATTGGCCATCAACGACCCCGACGACTCGGGGCAGGGCGAACTGATCATGCGCGGTGCGGGGGTCTTCGTCGGCTACTTCGGCCAGGACGACCTGTACCGGCAGCACCTCACCGGCGAAGGCTGGTTCCGCACCGGCGATCTCGCGCGCATCGGCGACGACGGCTACCTGCGCCTCACCGGCCGGCTCAAGGACATGATCATCCGTGGCGGGGTCAATATCTCGCCCGTGCCCATCGAGGACATGATCGCGGCTTATCCCAATGTCCGGCGTGTCGCGGTGGTCGGCCGGCCCGACGAGCGGCTCGGCGAACGGATCTGCGCGGTGGTGGTCCCGGCCGAAACCCCGTTCACCCTCGAAGAACTCAACGCCTGGCTGCGCGATCAGGGGCTGTCCGATCGCAAACTGCCCGAATCCCTGGTCGTCGTGGAGCAGATGCCGGTGACCGCCGCGGGCAAGATCCGCAAGAACGACCTCCGCCGCAACCTCGAGGAGCAGCAATGAGCACAGCCACGATCGGTGACATCGACGTCAGCTACACCGAGGCCGGTCCGCAGGATGCGGTGCCGGTGGTGCTGATCCACGGCCTGGCCGAAGACGGTTCGAGCTGGGCCGGCACTCAGCAGGCACTGGCCGACCTGCACACCTTCGCCTACGACCTGCGCGGCCACGGCCGTTCGTCGGTGGGCGAGGGCGACGGCACGCTCACCCAACTCGGCAACGATCTGATCGCCTTCCTGGAGAAGATGACCGGGCCGGCCGTCGTGGTCGGCTTCTCGCTCGGCGGCACGATCGCGCTGTGGGCGGCCGCGCAACGGCCCGACCTCGTCACCGGCGCCGTGGTCCTGGGCACCTCATCGGTCGTCGGACGGTCGGCGACGGGTTTCTACGCGGGACGGATCGAGTTGGCGGGCGACACCTCGTCGCAGGAGTTCCGCGATGCGATCCGGGACGACACCGCGGCCGCGCTGGTCGACGGAGATCGCCTCGACGAGATCACCGCGAACCGCCTGACGGCCATCGGCGACGGTCGCGGATACGTCAACGCCGCCCGCGCGATGGCCGCGCTCAACGCCGATCCGCTCACCCCGAGCCTGACGAACATCACCGTCCACGTCACCGTCGTCGGCGCCGCCGACGACACGTTCTGCCCATACAAGGCGGCGCAGATCGTGCTCGGCGCGCTGCCCGATGCCGACTACATCGAGATCCCTCGCGCCGGTCACCTGATGAACGTCGACAACCCCGACGCCGTCACCGACGCCCTGCGTCGCAGCATCACCGCTCTCCGTAGCACCACCACCGGAAGGAAAGAGTCATGAATCGTTGGGGACTGTCCATGGGTGTGAGCCCACGGGAACCGCTGACCAATGTCACCGAACTGGCCCGCACCGCCGAGCGCAGCGGCTTCGAGGCGATGTGGTTCATCGACTTCCAGCTCGGGATGAAGGATGTTTACGCGGCCATGAACATCGCCGCCCTCGCCACCGAGAACATGCACATCGGCTCGGCCGTCACCAATCTGCTCACCCGTCACCCCACGGTCACCGCGAATGCGACCGCGGCACTGGACGAGCTGAGCAACGGGCACGCGATGCTCGGTCTCGGAGCCGGCTGGTCGGCCGTCTACGGCGCGGGATACACGCCGTCGAAGCTCGGTGACCTGTCCGCCGGCATCGACGAGTT
>WBZQ01000088.1_pt1 | contig 91496 bp, 74 predicted proteins | sample 5204251 | NCBI WGS metagenome assembly WBZQ01 (sample SAMN12412402, study PRJNA552823) | activated sludge metagenome | isolation source: activated sludge from nitrification reactor of wastewater treatment plant... | place: USA: Virginia | collected 2017-09
CAGCCCGGACAGGTCGGTGCGGTAGCCGGGCAGTAACGCAAATCCGCCGTTGCGTCCCCGCTCGGCATACACCGGAACCCCCGACAGCGACAGCGCCTCGATGTCGCGCAGCACCGTCCGTTCGGACACCTCCAGTTCGTCGGCGATCTGGCCCGCGGTCAACCGTCCGCGGGCCTTGAGCAGCATCAACACCGCGAGGAGCCGGTCGGCGCGCATATCGGCAATTGTGCCGGAAAAACATGACACAAGGTGTCATGTTTCCGCGGTTCACTGGGAACAGGCAGCAGAGCGCAGCCGAATGGCACAGCCCGACAACGCAAAGGAAACCATCATGACCGAACCCATCGATCCCCGTCCCGTATTCGCAGCCGCCAGTGCGTGGGTCGCGGACCTCATGCAGAACGTCACCGACGACATGCTCACCCGACCGACTCCATGCGCGGAGTTCGACGTCAAGACCCTGTGCGCCCACCTGATCGCGACGGCGCAGCGGGCGGCGGGACTCGCCGACGGCATCGACATCCTGACGATCAACCCGATCGCCGACACCTGGCACGTCGCCGACTACACCGCGACCGTGCGACGCACCCTGGACCTGTGGTCGGATGACCAGAAGCTCACCGAAACCGTGGTCGTGCCCTGGGGAACCGTTCCGGGCGCGGGCGCGCTCTGGGGCTACGTGAACGAGGCTCTTGTCCATGGCTGGGACCTGGCCGTGACCACCGGCCAGGACCCCGAGGCAGACCCGGCGATCGTGGCCCCGGCGCTGGCTGTCGCGCAACTGTTCATTCCCGCGGAGATCCGCGAGATCCCGGGCGTACCGTTCGCGCCGGTCGTACCGCCGCGGGAGGAGGCCGGACTGACCGAGCAACTGGCCAACTGGACCGGGCGGCAGTCACGATCCGGGGTGCTTCAGTCCGGGATCGTGAGCTGACGGTCGCCCTCTGTCGCGTGCGGTCGCGGTGCCGGTGTTACCCGTGCTCGCACCGCGGCCAGGGCGAATCCGATCACCACGAGTGCCCCGAGAGCGGTGGCCCACGAGAGATTCTCGCCCAGGAGCAGAGCGGCCCACGCCAGGCTCAGCACGGGCTGGACGAGTTGAATCTGGCTGACCCGCGTCATGGGACCGATGGCCAGCCCGCGGTACCAGGCGAAGAAACCGAGGTACATGCTCACCGCGCCGAGATAGCAGAAAGCCGTCCATTCCGTGACTGACGCGGCCGGCGGCTGATCGACCACCGACCATACGGTCAGTGTCACCATCACCGGTGAGGCAAGGACGAGAGCCCACGAAATCGTCTGCCAGGCACCGATGTCCTTGGCCAGCAGACCGCCCTCGGCATAGCCGACGGCCGCGGCGATCACCGCGCCCAGCAGCAGCATGTCCGCGACCCGCAGGTTGCCCGCACCGCCGTGGGCGACCGCGAAAACCACGGTCGCAACGGCGCCGAGAGTGGCGCAGGCCCAGAACCTCCGGCGTGGGCGTTCATGGGTACGGGCCACCGCCACGAGCGCGGTCGCGGCGGGAAGCAGCGCGATCACCACCGCACCGTGGCTCGCCGAAGCCGTCGACAGCGCGAACGTGGTCATCAGCGGAAACCCGAGCACGACACCGCCGGCGACCACCGCGATGCGCCGCCACTGTGTGAGAGTGGGGATCGGGGTCTTGGTGGCCATCAGAGCCAGTGTCGCGAGTGCGGCGGCGAGTACGGCACGTCCGGCGCCGACGAACAGCGGCGACATGGCGTCGTACTGGACCACGACGCGGGTCAACGGCACGGTGAGCGAGAATGCGGCGACACCGAGGAACCCCCACCACAACCCGCCGGTGTTCGTCGCGCGCAGCGCAGTCACCGACGGTAACGGTGACCCGATAGTGAGAGTAGTGCTACTTGGAAGCTTCACTATTTACGATAGCACTTGGCCTAGCGTTGCAGCAGTCCCCGGATCGCGGCGCCGATGATCTGTGTCGCACCGGGCACCTGCGCGGGATCGGGGGCGGCGAAGTTGAGCCGGACGAACGGCCCGGACGGCTCCGCGGGAAACCACTCGTCGCCGGCGGCGATGATCACACCGCGACGCTCGCACTCCCGCACCAGGACACCCGCGTCGACGGTGTGCGGCAGGCGCGCCCAGACGTTGAGCCCGCCGGGTGGCGGAGTGTCGACGGTCAGGTCGGGCGCGTGGTCGCGCAGACAGTCCAGCAACAGGTCGCGGCGGATCCGGAGCGCGTCGGTGAGGTACCTGCGGTGAGTGCGCCAGGCGGGGGACAGCACCACGTCCAGGACGGCGGCCTGCAGGATCGGGCTGACGTACATCGCGTCGGCGCTGTGGTAGGCGGCGATTCGCTCGCGTACAGGCCCGCGCGCGATGATCGCCGCGACCCGCAGCGCGGGCGACACGCTCTTCGTCAGTGACCGCACGTAGATGACAGCGCCGGAATCATCGGTCGACGCCAGCGGGAGTGCGGGCCCGTCGATACCGAAATCGTGTGCCCAGTCATCCTCGATCATGAACGCGTTCCGCGTACGCAGGACCTGCAGGACACGCTCGCGGACCTCGGCGGACCACTGCACGCCCGTCGGGTTGGCGAAGTTGGGCTGGGCGTAGAACACGGAGGCGCCCGACGCGTCGAGTGCCCTGGCCAGATCGTCGGGATCGGGCCCGCCGGGCCGGGACGGGATCGGGACTGTCGTCGAACCGGCTTGCGCGGCGGCGGCCGTCGCACCCCAATACGTCGGCGATTCCATGACGACCGGCTGTCCGCGCCCGGCCAGGGACCGCAGGATCGCACATACGCCGCTCTGGCTGCCGGGAACGACGATGACGTCGCGGCCGGTCACGGCAGTGACGTCGGGGCCGGCCGTCTCGGAGAGTTCGGCGGCGAACCAGGTCTGGAGGTCTGGCAGACCGGTTGCCGGTGCCCTGCGCAGAGCCGCTTCGCTCCGCGAGGCCCGGACCAGTGCCGCCCGGACCGCACGCTCGGGCAGGAGCTCGCGGGCAGGGTATCCCGAGTGCAGGCCGATCGCGTCCGCGGGGATGTCGCGCAGCGGCGTCGACAACGTCGGTATCCGCTCCGCGGGAGCGCCCAAGGTGAGTGTCTGCCAACTGAAGTCGGGCTGTTTGGGCCGGTTTGGCCGGCGCCGGACGTATGTCCCGGCACCCGGGCGGGCCTCCACCAGGCCCATCCCCGCCAGCGTGTGCAGCGCCTTCTGCACCGTCACCGGGCTCGCGGAATACCGCCCCGCGAGTTCCCGGCTCGACGGCAGTTGTGTACCCGGTGGCGCCTCGCCTATCCAGGTGCGCAGGTCGGCGACGATTCGGTCAGCGCTACTGAGTCCCACGGATCAAGACGATACCGCTACTGACCGCAGTCACCACCCTGTGGCACGTCAGCGGGCGGCCTGACCGCAGTCGACTGGCAGGAGTACGCCGGTGATCATGTCCGCGTTCTCCGACGCGAGGAAGAGGACCGCGTCCGTGATGTCCTGCATCTCGGCCCGCCACTTCTTGCCCGGCATGTTGGTTTCGGAAGAGAACTTCTCGTACGCCTCGTCCATGTCCATGCCGAGTTGCTTGGCCAGCCCGACCACCATGCCCGAACCCTGCCCGAGACCGGGGCGGATGGTCGCGGGCGCGATCCCGTTCACGTTGATGTTGAACTCACCCAGCTCGAACGCCCACGCGGAGATGAGACCGTTGAGCGCGTACTTGGCGGCCACGTAGTGCGACAGATTGGATGTGCCCGCCCCGGTGACACCCGAGGTGATGTTGATGATTTTGCCCGATTGACGTTCGATCATGTTGGGCGCCAGGTACTTCACCACATACATGTGCCCCTTGACAACGGTATCGATCACGGCGTCGAGGACGTCGCTGCGCATGTCCTGGATCGTGTCGAGAGCGGCGACGCCGGCATTGTTCACGATGACGTCGACGCGTCCGCCGAAGAACTCCAGTGCCTTGGCGGTCGCGTCCTTCACCTGCGCTTCATCGCGCAGGTCGCACGGCAGCGCGATGGCTTTCACGCCACGGCCCCGGATGTCTGAGACGGCCGCGTCGAGCATGGCCTGATCTGCGAGATCGTAGACATTCGCGATGGGTTCGGTGATGTCGAGCAATGCGACATTGGCGCCGGCGTCGGCAAACGCCTTGGCGTGGTTGAAACCCTGGCCTTTGGCGGCGCCGGTGATGAATACGTTGAGGCCTTCGAGGCCCCGAAGCTGTGCGGACATGGCCAGACTCCTTTGACCGGAACTCCGCCGATCGGAGTGATCGACGATAGTAGTTAATAGACTAGCGTCTAACAATTGCCGTAGGGCCGGATTCACGAATCCTCATCGACACCTACCGAGTCCACCGACTGTGGCCGAGCCAGGCCGAGCATTGCGGACTTGGTGAGTCCGCCGTCCACGATGAGCACCTGACCGTTGACATAGCCGGCGGTATCCGAGGCCAGGAACATGACGGCGCCCGCGATGTCCTCGGCCGAGCCGAGGGTGCCCAGTGGAACGCGGCTCTGCCGGAGGCTGCGCACCTGCGGGTCGGCGTAGATCGGTTCGGACATGCCGGCATCGATCAGGCCGGGAGCGACCGCGTTGACCCGGACGCCGAGAGGGCCCCATTCGAGTGCCATCTGCTCGGTCAGGGTATTGATCGCGCCCTTGGTGCTGGTGTAGGCGCCGGCGTTGGGAGCTGCGGAAACGCCGTTGACCGAGGAGATGTTGACGATCGATCCACCGCCCACGGCGATCATGCGAGCCGCGGCTTCCCGTGAGACGAGGAAGGTGCCGGTCAGGTTGACGTCGAGCACCACGCGCCAATCTGCCTCTGACAGTTCCAGTAGAGGGCCGAAGCGGACGATGCCCGCGTTGTTCACCAGGAGTGCGGGTGGCTCAGGGAGGACGTCGAAGGCCTGTGTCACCGACTCGGCCGAGGCGATGTTCACCTGCCTGGCGGTTGCGTTGTCGCCGATGCCGGCGGCCACCCGCGACGCCGCATCGGCGTCGAGGTCCCAGACCGCCACGTCATAGCCCGCCTTGGCCGCGTGGTGGGCGATCGCCGCACCGATTCCCGATCCTGCCCCGGTCACCACTGCCAGTGCCATGTGTTCACACCCTTCTCGCGGAATTAGTCGGTGTAATACTAACGCCGTCAATCGAGGGTGTTGGTCACTCGACGAATCTGCGGATCGTCGTCATGGCGTGGTGGGCACGGGCCAGGGGAGACCGGCCGGCCCACTGGCGAGACTGCACCTCGACGCTGAGAGGCATCACCGCCGGAACCTGTGCGACGAGATCGGCCAGAGGCAGCGTTCCCTCGCCTGGGAACCGGCGCAGATTGCGTGCCTCGAAGGCGAGTTGCTCCGGATCGTGCCGGGCTCGTGAGGGTTTGGTCAGCACGTCACAGAGCTGCAGATACGACAGGTCACCATCGGAGGTTCCGCGCAGGTCCGCGGGGGCCCCACCCGAACGATCCAGGTGCAGTGCGTCGACGAGGACGCCGATGTTGTGACCGCCGTCGGCACGCGCCGCCGCCGCGATGGACAACGCCTCCGCGAGGGTCGCGATCGCGGTGAACGCCATGAACTCCAGAGAGATCGAGCAGCCGAAGGGTGCGATCGACTCGGCGAGAAGGAGCAGTTCGTCGCGGGTCCGGCACGGGTCGGGGTGATGGCTGACCGTCACCAGCCAGGCCGGACGGAGCTGCGCCGCGATCTCGATGAGACGCCGGTGTTCATCGAAAGGCGTGTTCGGATCGAGCCGGACCACCTCTAGATCGAGCAGTCGCAGACCCGCGTCGTCGATCGAACGCCGCAGCCGCTCTGGCGACACTTCGCGGTCGGCCGCGACGTCCCACCGTAGGCCGAGAGCGTCGAATCCCGCCGCCCTTGCGACGTCCACGGCTGTGACATGGTCGGCGTCGAGGATGGTCGCCGCCGCCAGGGAGAGCGGGTGCGTGTTGCTCACCGACCGAAACCTCCAGATCATTCGGAATCGTCAGGCGCCGATGGCGGTGGTGTCCACGTCAAGCGCTGCCAGCGCCGCCACATACTGCCGCACGGTACGCAGCTTGACCTCCTCGTACCCTTTGATCAGCTCGGGTGCCTTCGCGACGGCGACCGCGTGATCGTGGTTCTCGGTGGTCAGCGTGCCGGCAAGGCCGAGCACGGTGTCGCGGTAGTGTACGGCCAGGTTGCGCTCGAGGCGGCGCATGCGGCTGTGGCCGAACGGATCGAACACCGTGCCGCGCAGTCTGCGTCCGCGGGCCAACAACCGCAGAGCACCGTGCGAGCGGGGACCGAATCCGACCTTGGTCCTGCGGCCCAGCGCGCGCAGCGCGGGCGGGTGTAACCGGTAGGTGAGGTTGTGGGCGCCGGGCACTGCCTGCTCCACCGACGCCACGAACGCGGGATCGGTGAGCATCCGGGCCACCTCGTACTCGTCCTTGTACGCCATCAGCTTGTGCAGGTTCCGGGCGAACTCCGCACTCAGTGTGCAGTCATCACCCACACGCTGTTCGGCATCCCAGACCCGTTGCACCGCGGCAACATAGGCGCGTGCGAGCCGGGCGTCCTGGAATGCGGTGAGTTGCGCGGCCCGGCGCTCGAGGAGATCGCGGGTCGCGCCGGTGATCGTGACGCCGACCAGCACCTGCCCCGGTACCGTCGTGTCGCCGCGTTGAGCCGGTGGGGCGGTGGTGGTGTGTGCGGCGAAGGCACCCGGGTCGGCGACGGCGACGCGTCCCCACTCGAACGCCTTCTTGTTCGCCTCGACGGCCACACCGTTGAGTTCGATCGCCTCCAGAATGTGCCGTGCGGCGAAGGGAAACGCACCGCTTTGGTAGGCGGCTCCGACCAGCAGCAGATTCGCCGGGGCGGTGTCTCCGAACAGTCGTTCCGCCGCACCGAGGGCATCGACGTCGACCACCATGCGTGCGCGGGTGCCCACCCGTCCCAGCAGCTTCGGGGTTTCCGGGTAGGTGACCGTGGCGTCGTACACCATGTCGCCGGTGGGGGTGGTGCTGGTGGAGACCACCGCGACCGTTCGCTCCGTGCTCCCCGCGGCAAGGTTCTTCGGTACCGCGGCGGTGAGGAGGTCGAACGCCAGGAAGCAGTCCGCCGTACCGGCACTGACATGGTTGGATATGCGCACCGCGACATCGGCGTGAGCCAGTGCGCTGATCCGCAGGTGGGAGGTCACCGGCCCGGCCTTCTGGCTCAGACCGGTCTGGTCGAGGCCGTCGACCCGGAAACCGGCGCGCAGCGCGGCCACCCCCAGGATCTGGTTGACCGTGACGATGCCGGTGCCACCGATCCCGGCCAGGAAGATGTTGTGCGTCGGAGCCGGCTCCGGCAGATCGGGATGCGCGATGCGCGGCGGTTGCGGCACCGCGGCCCGGTGCCCCGCCCCGTCATCGGCAACCTCGACCGTCACGAAGGACGGGCAGTCCCCGTCGAGGCACGAATAGTCGGTGTTGCAGGATGATTGGTCGATGCGGGTCTTCCTGCCGAATTCGGTGTCCACTGGTTGCACCGACAGACAGTTGCTCTTGACACCGCAGTCGCCGCAGCCCTCGCACACCGCCTCATTGATCACCACACGAGTACGGCGGGTGGGCAGTGTGCCACGTTTGCGTTGCCGGCGTGCGTCGGCGGCGCAGTGCTGGTCGTAGATGAGGACAGTGACCCCGTCGGTGTCGCGCAGGATCCGCTGAGCCTCGTCGAGCCGATCGCGATGCCAGATGACCACGTCGCGTGCCATCGCGGACCGGTCGTGTCGCCGGGGCTCGTCGGAACAGACGATGATCTTCCGGACGCCTTCGGCCATGAGCTTGTGGGTCAGTTTCGCGATGGGCAGTGCGGCTTCGGCATGCTGCGCGCCGGTCATCGCCACCACCTCGTTGTAGAGGATCTTGTAGGTGATGTTGACCCCGGCGGCCACGCACGCCTGAACGGCCAGCTGTCCTGAGTGGAAGAAGGTGCCGTCGCCGACGTTCTGGAAGATGTGCGGCACGTCGGTGAATGGTGCCTGCCCGATCCATTGCGCACCCTCGCCGCCCATCTGGGTCAGTCCGGTGACCTGTGAGTCCGTCCGGCCCGACATGGTGACCAGTGTGTGGCAGCCGATACCGCCTGCGGCCAGCGAACCGTCGGGCACCGCAGTCGAGCGATTGTGCGGACAACCGGAACAGAAGTACGCGGTGCGATTGGTGCCCAATGCGGTGAGCGGCAACTGTTTCGGTCCGGAGGGCGCGAGTGGGACCTGGCCGCCGAGGATTCGGCGCAGCGGGCCCAGGAGGCGCTCCGGTGTCACCTGGCCGTCGGCGGGAACCAACGGCCGGCCGTCGGTGTCGCGTTTGCCCAGCACCGGAGGCCGCTGCGGCGAACGATACAGGATGTCCCGGGTCTGTGACTCGACGAAACCGGTCTTGTCCTCGACGACCAGTACCTGCTCCACGCCGTTCGCCAGTTCGCGGATCTTGCTCGCGCCCAACGGGTACGGCATACCGACCCGCAGGATGCGGATGCCCGCGGACCCGAGTTGTTCGGGGCCGACGCCGAGTTGCCCGAGCGCGTCGCATACGGCGTCGTAGGCGGGACCGACCGCGACGATCCCGAGCCACGCCTCCGTGGCCGGTAGTTCCAGCCGATCGATCTCGTTGGCCTCGTTGAACGCCTCGACCATCGCCCAGCGCGGTCCGTACAGATCGGCTTCGGCCAGGAGACTGTCGGGTGGGGCGAGGAGCAGGCGCTGCCGATACGCCCATGGCCGTCCCTCCCATTCCACTTCGGGAACCGTGATCGTCATGTCGGTGAAGTCACGCGACAGGGTCCAGAGCCCGTCGGCGACGTCGGCGGTGATCTTCATCGATGACCAGCAGCCCGATGCGCGCGACAACGCGATGCCCAGCAGCCCGAATGCCACCACCTCTTCTGCGTTGCGCGGGACGAAGACCGGCATCGAGAGCGCGGCCAGCGAGCGCTCGCTGGCACAGGGCACGCTGGAGGATTTCGCGGCCGGATCGTCCCCGACGAGGGCGAGAACACCACCGGAGGCGTTGGCACCGTACATCGTCGCGTGCCGGATTGCATCTGCCGCACGATCGAGACCGGGGCCCTTGCCGTACCAGAGGCCCACCACACCGTCATGGGAGCGGGTCTCGCCGGGGAGGCCGATCTGGCTGCCCCACACCGACGTCGCCGCCAGTTCCTCGTTGAGGCCCGGGACCAGGGTGACCTCGTGACCCGTCGTCAACTCCGGCAGGCCTTCCAGCAGTCTGTCCAGACCGGCGAGCGGGCTGCCCTGATATCCGGACGCGAACGTCGCGACCCGCCGGTCGGCGCGGCGGTCGCGTTGATGTTGCTCCACGAGCAGCCGCGCGATCGCCTGCACGCCGGTGATGAGCACCGGACCGCTGTCGGTGCGGTACCTGTCGTTCAGGTCCGCGGGCCGGGCGGGGAGGTTGGTTTGGAGGGCTGTCATCCGGGGGCCTCAATTCGTCACACGAATCAGTCGGTGATTGATCACCACGTACCGCTAGAGTGGATTCATATGGATTGCAGGTCAACATCTTTGGAACTAACTGAGCAATCTGGTCAATCGATATTCCCCAACCGGCGGGCGGTACACCACAATGATCACCCTCGATCACCTCGACGTAAGACTTCTGAATCTGCTGTCGCGCAATGCACGGGCGGGAATCGCGGAACTGGCGCTACGGACCTCCGTCGCCCGGAACACGGTCGCGGCCCGGCTCAGGCGCCTTGAAAACGCCGGTGTACTCGATGGTTTCGCGCCACGGGTCAATCTTGAGCCACTCGGGGTGACCGTGCGGGCCTTCCTCGCGCTGAAACTGGAGCAGGGGCACCTCGACAGCGTGGTCGCCGGTCTCGCCGACATACCCGAGGTACTCGAGGTACATGCCACGACGGGCAGTGCGGATCTGCTGGTGCAGGCGGCCACCCGCACCCACGAGGGCCTGCAGGAGCTGATTCAGCGGGTGGTGTCGATTCGTGGTGTGGCGCATTCGAATACAACGCTGGCACTGACGACGCCGCTGAAGTTCCGGGTGCAGCCGCTGATCGACACACTCGTGGACTGAGCGTGCCGATCGGCGGCTGCGGTGATCAGCCCACGGTGAGATCAGGGCAGGAGGGGATCAGAGCAGGAGGGGACCAGGGCAGGCGCGATCATGCCTTGGCGAGATCGGACAATTCCTGGTCGGTGAGAACGTCTTTCGGGGCCAGGTTGGTGTCCTCGAGGGCGAATGATCTGGTAAGCGGACAGGTGGCCAGGAATGCGACCTTCTCGCCCGGGCGGGGTCCCCGATCGGGGATCGGAGTGGTGATATCGATGCGCCGACCGGCCTTGATCACCTCGGTGATGGCACCTTCGCGCGCCAGCACCTTGATGTCGCGCAGGGGATCCCCGTCCACGACAATCACGTCGGCGGCACACCCTGGCGCCACCGCACCGAGCCTTCCGTCCATCTTCATCACCCAGGCAGCTTCCGAGGTCGCCGCCTTGATGGCCTCCATCGGGGTGAAACCGGCGTACTCGACGAGCATTTCCAGTTCCCGGGCGTGCCACTCGCCGATCGGTGTTATGGCGAACCCGGTTTCGGAGCCGGCGATCACGCGCACACCCGACTCCTTCGCCTTGCCGATGGCCCGTCCCGTCACCTCGAGTTCCGCCTTGAACACGTTGAGCAGATCCGGGTTGGTCCCGACGCGCTCACCGTAGTCGTACAGATTCCCCAGCAGGGTAAAGGTGGGACAGAGTGCGGTCCCGTTGGCGATGACCGCCTCCAGCGCATCGTCGTCCATATACGACGCGTGGTAGATCAGGTCCATGCCGGCCTCGGCGGCCTCCTTGGTACTCAACGAGTTCCGGCAGTGGCCTACCACCGGTGTGCTGAGATCGTGTGCGGCGTCGACCACGGCCCGCATCTCGGCCTTGTTCCATACCTTGACCTCCGGCCCCTTGACCGAGGGGATCAGGCCCGTGACCATCACCTTGATCCAGTCGACGCCGTACTTGACCTGGCGGCGGACCTCCTGGGAGATTCCCTCGAGGTTGTGCACGACGGTCGCGTACCCGGTGCGGCCCTCGTCGGCGATCAGCCGGCCGGCGGTGCCGCCGAGCATTGTCATCAGGGCATTGCCACCGGCGGCCATCCGGGGCCCCTCGACCACGTTTGCCTCGATGGCGTCGCGCAGCTCCACGCCGATGTTCCACAGACAGTCGGCGTCGAGGACGCTGGTCACCCCGGCACGCAGAACCTTGCGTGCGTTGCGCGCCGACAGCATCGCGCTGAAGGCTTCGGTCCGGTGGAAGAACAGTTCGTCGTTGCCGGTGGGTTCGCCGAACGACAGGTGCGTGTGCGCGTCGATCAACCCCGGCATGACTGTCCTGCCCTGGGCCACAATACGTTCGACGTCGGTTCTGCCGTGTGCGAGGGCATCCGCGTGGGCTCCGATGGCGGTGATCACCCCGTCGTCGATGAGCACGCTCTCGTTGGCTCGCGGGGTATCGGTGATTCCGTCGATGACGGTTCCGCCCTCAATGAGAATTGTTGTGGTCATGGGGTTCTCCAGAGATTTCGTGAATGGTGGGTCCGGGGCTGTCCGGACCGGGTCAGGCGTTGGTCACACCGAGAGCGAGTCCGCCGTCGACGGTCAGTACCGTGCCGGTGATCCACTCCGCAGTGGCAAGATGGATGACGGACTCGGCGACCTCGTCGGTCGTGCCGATGCGCCCGAGGGCGTGCGCGGACCCGAGTGCGTTGAGCCTGGCGCGCGCCTCGTCCCCGGTGCCGAGGCCTGCGCGCTCGTTGATCTCGGTGTACACACCGCCGGGACGAATACAGTTGACTCGCACACCGATCGGGCCGAGCTCGGCCGCCAGCACACCCGTCAGTGTTTCGAGTGCGCCCTTCGTTGCGGCGTACGGTGATGCGCCGGGGAAGCCGCGCTGAGTGTGTACCGAGCCGAAGAAGATGATCGATCCGCGCGCGTCCCGCAGTGCGGGTAGAGCTTCACGCGAGAGCATCACCGGACCGACGACGTTCGCGTCGTAAAGGTCAAGCATCTGCCGGGCATCGATCTCGGAGAGAGTGCTGCGGTACATGTTTCCGGCGGCGTTGACGAGGGTGTCGATCCTGCCGTCGCCGTGCCCCAGCGTGCGTTCGACCAGTTTTGCGCGGTCCTCGCTCTTGGTGACGTCGGCGACGACCGCCAGACAGCTATCGCCGAGTTCATCGGCGATAGCTGTTATCTTCGCCTCCCGTCTGCCGGCGATGACGACGTGCGCTCCGAGGGCGATGAACATCCGGGCCACGCCCGCGCCGATCCCGGAGCCGCCGCCGGTGACCAGGACCGTGGAATCCTTGACGTCGCGCATGAGCCGTCTCCATTCGCTCGTAGTAGTTATAAGCTACACGACGTATGTGATGGGCGTCTCGAATACGAGGACGTGAGTTCGGGAGAATCCTGGGTCGGACGCCGGTCAGCGACCGGAACCGCGCCGGCTGATCCGGGGAGTGCCGTCCGGGACGGGCCGGTTGCCCCCGCTGTGCGCCGCGCGCATGAGTTCGGCGGCGATCCCGTGATCGGACCGCAGGCGTTCGAGGTCGGGGTCGGACTTCCAGAAACGGTCGACCTCGGTGGAGTCGAAGTGCTCGCCCATCAGCTGGATGGCGATGTCGTGGCGGATGTACTCGATCGCGAGCAGCACCACGGCCGGGTTGTCGGTGTACACGCCCCACGCGTTGACATCGGTCAGTCCGCCGACGACGGCCTCCTCGCGGTCGCCGACGACGGTGAACATCCGGCAGCCGAGGTTGGCCAACGACACCTCGGGTGTGGAGCGGGTGTGCTGGTAGCAGTGGCCGACCTGGGTGCCGACTTCTCCGAAGGTGAGCGCCGAGATGTCCACCGAACGCCGGTCCGCGGCGAGCAGAGAGTCCTCGAGTTCATCCCATTCCGTACCCCACGCTGAGATGAACAGCTCGTGCTTGGAAGCATTGATGACGTCCTGGGCACAGTCGAGCAGGGCCGACTTGTTGCCGAGATCGTGGATGAGCCGCACCTGGGGAGTGGCGGTGACCGTCGGGAGGATCCGCTCAAGCTCGGCGATGGACTCCTCGTACTCCTTCGACAGCCGATTGACCAGGACGCGGGGAGGGAGTGGGAGGTATTCGACCGTGCTGCCGTCGCCGGACGCCTTCACCTCGAATGCGGCCCCACGCGCGACGAGCTTACCGAGGGTCTCGTACACGGTGCTGCGTGGCACCCCGGACTTCTTGGCCACCTCGTATCCGTTGCTCGGAACCCCTGAGCCGACAAGCGCGACATACGCTTTGGCCTCGTATCCGGACATGCCGAGATGCTGGAGCCGCTCGACGATAGCTGTCAGCGCCAAGGTATGACCTCCCGTTGTGCCAGGCGTGCCGACTGTGTCGACAAGCACATCCAGCATAGGGGAACCGGGTGTTCTGCCAGGCCAAGGCTCCGACAGGTGCGTCGTGGTGCCGCCACGCCGTGTGCCGGCGGCACCACGAGCAGGACCTCCCCGCGGAGTGTGCGATCTCAGCGTTCGCGATTGGCCTGGCTCGCACCGCTGAGCAGGAACTGCCTGATGTGGGTGAACTCGAGGATGCCCTCGATTCCGCCCTCACGGCCCCAGCCCGACTGTTTGATCCCGCCGAACGGTTCCGTCAGGCAGACCCCGGCCAGGTTGATCGCCAGGTTGCCGGCCTCGACGCATTGGGCGACCGCGAATGCGGCCGTGGCGTCGGCCGAGTACACCGACGCCGCGAGTCCGAACCGGGTGTTGTTGGCGATGGTGATCGCGTCCTCGACGTCGTCGTAGGCGATGGCGACGATGATCGGTCCGAACACCTCCTCCTGCGCGATGAAACTGTCCGGGTCGACGTCACGCAGCAGTGTCGGCTCGAAGTAGAAGCCCTCACCGTTGAACTCCGGTGGCCTGCGTCCACCCGCGGCGACGTTCGCGCCGTCCGCGATTGCGCGTTCCAGCATTGATTCGACGCGCACCAGTGCGCGTTCATTGCCGAGTGGGCCGAGGACCGTGGCGGGATCGAGTGGGTCGCCGACCTTGTACTGTGCGAATTCCACGGCCAGCCGGGCGACGATCTCGTCGTACCTGGACCGGGGAATCAGGATGCGGCTCAAGGCGACACAGATCTGGCCGACGCCACCGATCGCGGCCGGGACCAGGGTGGGGATCACCTCATCGAGTACGGCGTCGGGAAGAATGATCGCGGGCGACTTGCCGCCGAGTTCGAGGACCGTGCGGGCCAGCCGGGGTGCGGTCTGGGTGACCACGTCGACACCGACGCTCACCCCTCCGGTCATGTGCACCATGTCCACACCCGGATGCGCAACGAGGTGCCGACTGGTCTCCATGCCGGCGGGCATGACGTTCACGACACCGGCCGGGAAGCCGGCGGCCTCGGCGCATTCGGCGATGACCCGTGCGGTCAGCTGCGAGTCGGGCGCGGCTTTGGCGACGAAAACACAGCCCGCCAGCAGACCCGGGATGATCTTCATGCCGATCTCGGGTACCGGGCCGTTATAGGTGAGGATCGCCAGTACCGCTCCGATGGGGTCATGACTGATCACGACCTCGGATCCGCCGCCGGTGCGTTTCTCCTTCCACGGTACCTTCGGCGCGTTGGCGAGAGCGGCACGCCAGATCGCGGACGCCGCTCCGGTATTGATCATCTCGCCGTGGCTGACCGGGAATCCGGACTCGATGGCCCACAGCCGATTCAGTTGGTCCATGCGGGATTCGAGTTCCTCGGCGAATCGTGTACACATAGCGATTCGTTCATCGACACTCATTCGCGGCCAAGGGCCTTCGTCAAATGCCTTGCGGGCCGCGGCAACGGCCGCGTCGGCTTCCTCGATGCCGGGGTCCGCGGCGGTGGCGACGACGCGCCCGGTGGAAGGCATGACGACGTCCACGGTGGCGCCGGCAACGGGATTGACCCATTTCCCGCCCAGGTAGACCGCATCAAGATGCGGCGCGTCGATGTCGATGGATGCTGTGGTCACGGTGCCTGCCTTTGTCGGTTCGTGGAAATGGTTGCGCTGGTCATGCCCGAGTTCATCCGCCCATCGAGATGGTGTCGGACGAGCCCGCGTCGATCGGGAGCACGACGCTGGTGATGTAGCGAGCCTCATCACTGGCCAGGAACACCACGCCGTTGCTGATGTCCTGTGCGGTGACCCAGGGGATGGGCAGCATGTTCATCGTGGCGAACGCCGGTGCCGCGTCGTCCAGGGTCGCCTGCGGGTTGTCGGGGACGAACAGGCCGATGGTTTGCGCGTTGTCGATCATCCCGGTTCGGACGTTGGTGGGGCAGATGATGTTTGACCGGATGTTGTGCGTTGCGCCTTCCATTGCCACGAGGCGCATAAGCCCGACGACGCCATGCTTGCTGATCTCGTACGCGCCGGTGTTGGGACAGCCTTTCAAGCTGGCGACCGAACCGGTGAAGATGAACGAACCGCCGCTGCCCGCCTCGACCATGTGCGGCATCGCGGCCTTCACGACATGCCACACGCCGATAAGGTTGGTGTCCAGGACATTCCGGAACTGTTCTGTGGACCATTCCCAGATGGGGTTGTAGCTGACGACCCCAGCGTTGGGGACGGCGATGTCGACCCGGCCGAATCGTTCGATGCCCTTCTTGAGGACAGCGGTGACGGCATCGAGGTCCCGGGAGTCCGCGCGTTCGGCGACGATCCGGCCACCCGCCTCCTCGACGAGCCGGACCGTCTCGGCGAGATCGGCTTCGCGGGCGAGTGGGTACCCGACGTGTTCGTCGCAGAGGTCGAAGCCGATGATGTCGGCTCCTTCTCTGGCGAGGGCGACCGCGTGCGAACGTCCCTGCCCACGGGCGATTCCTGAGATGAAGGCGACCTTGCCCCTGACACGATCCACGTGGTCCTCCTGTTGTCGGCGGGCCGGGGCGACGGTGGTAGCGATTGCGCTGTGGTCGTGCGGAGTCCGGCCCGGTGCTGTCGGCAGGCCGGCGAAGTCGGCGGCCTTGAGATCGACTAGCGTCGTTAGTAGACTACCGACGTGTGAGGCAGCGCATAAGAGTGATCATGGTCCATCCGGCCGGCGACAGGGTCGGTGAGAGTGGGATCGTCAGATGACCGGCGCGGGTTCAGGTGTGCCGTCGCCGGCCGACCGCGTGATCGTCCGCTCGCCGGGCGTCATCGACGTACACGCGCACGCGGTACTGCCGATGAGCCTGGGATGTGCGGGCGCGGCAGGGCCGGAGATCGGTTACCGCGAGGACGGGAGTCCGTTTTTCCGTGTCGGCGAGTATGTGCTGAACGGGGTTCGCTACGAGGGCTCGGCGTTCATGGACCCCGAGGTGCGGGTGGCCGCGATGGATGCGGCGGGCATTGGGCTGCAGATGATCTCACCCAACCCGATCACCTACTTCACACGTCTGGATGCCCGCTCGGCGACCGACTACGCACGCGCGCACAACGATGCGATCGCCGAGGCCGCCGGACGTCATCCCGGACGGCTTGTCGGCGCGGCCCAGCTGCCGATGCAGGATGTTCCGGCGGCGATCGCCGAACTCGAACGGTCCGTTCGGGAACTGGGTCTGGTGGCTGCCTACATCGACACCGATATCGGCGATCGCACCCTGGATGCGCCCGAACTCGACGACTTCTACTCGGCGGCAGTCGAACTAGATGTTCCGGTCTTCATCCATCCGTCACCTGTCGGTCAGGAAGGACCACCCGACGATACCCGGTTGCGCCGTTTCGATCTGGACCTGTTGCTGGGCTTCTCGTACGACGAGACGCTGGCAGTGGCGGCGCTGGTGTTCGGTGGAGTGCTCGAACGTCATCCGGCACTGGACGTCTGCCTGTCGCACGGTGGCGGGACGCTGGCGTTCGTCGCGGGCCGCTTCGCCCGCGCTGTCGCCAAACCGCGTGCCTGGGTGCCGGAGTTCCTGGTGGAGAACGGAATTGAGTCTTACCTACGTCGCCTGTGGCTCGATACCCATGTGCACAGCGCCGGCTCGTTACGGTTGCTGATCGACACCGTCGGTACCGACCGGCTCGTATTCGGAACCAACTTCGCCGGCTGGGATGCCGATGGTGCGACCGAAGTCGACGCCCTCGGTGACCTGCGCGAGACCACAACCGCCAACGCTGCTCACTTGCTCAGGCTCGGCCGAGCGTAGGTCGCCGATACGGGGCGGCAATCCCTTCGGGCGGTTCAGAAGTGAATCCACGGGTTGGCGTATATGCACAGGAACGCCCCCGGGCGCGCACTCTGCCCGGTCGATCGTGATCGACCGGGCAGAGTGAGGTCAACGACGGGGATCGACCAGGACCTTGGTGTGTTCGGTGGTCCCGGAGTCGAGTTCTTCGAACATCGCGGCGAGCTCACCGAGACCGATCGTCGCCGTGTGCAGTGCGAGGACGTCTAGACGCTTCTGCGTAATGGCTGAGATCGCACCGACGAAATCCTCGTGTGCGTACGCGAGGGAACGACGACTGTGAGTTCCCTGATCTGCCAATCCGAGTAGCTGACCTCCGACAGGTCCGCGGGGAATCCGACGAGAGAGAGTTGCCCACCCCGCCGGACGAGATCGGCCGTCGGCCTCAGCAGCGATGCGACGCCGGCACATTCGAACACGACATCGGCGCCTCGGCCGGACGTGGCTTCGGAGAGGGTGTCCGCGAGCCGCTCCGGTGCGACGACGGTGTCGAAGCCCAGTGCTCGTGCCGACTCCCGGCGTTTCGGCGTCGGCTCCGAGATGATGATCGTCGACGCACCCGCGTTTCGGGCGCATTGCGCCGTCAGCAAACCGATGGGACCGGCTCCCTGGACGACCACGATTGCGCCGAAGGGGATCTCGGCCCTACGCACCGCATGGAACGCCACGGCCGCCGGTTCCAGTAGCGCGGCCTCGACATCGGCCATCGAGTCGGGGACCGCAATCACCCGGCGGCCGGAAACCCTGATGCGAGTGGCGAATCCGCCGTGCGATGGTGCGTCGTCGGCTATGCCCATCGCTTCGGCGAGGACGGCCTCGCAGTGTGTGGTATGCCCGGCCACGCAGTAACTACATGTGCCGCATGCGGGTCCGACCGCAACCGCGACTCGTTGCCCGACGGTGACATGCGAGACCTGGGAACCGACTGCCGACACGGTGCCGGTCCATTCGTGTCCGAACACCGCCTGCGGTAGCACGGCCGCTTGGTAACCGTGGGTATCGGTCGCGCAGATTCCACAGTATCTGATGTCGACCACCACGCCGTCTTCGGCGGGGTCTGTTCCGGCGTCGCCTGCGACCAGTGTCAGTGCGTGTGGCCCGGCGACCAAGAGATGTCTGTGTTCGGTCGTTGTCATCGGCTCTCCTTGCGATCCCATGGTGTGTTCAGCAATCACTTCGATGCACCGTCAGATGATGTACGGGGCCGACACCTCGGCCTCTGACGGCACCAGGATGGCGCGTGGGGTGACGTAGTCGTAGACGGCTTCGAGTCCGCGTTCGCAGCCGATACCCGAATTCTTGCGTCCGGCAAGGGGAGTGGCCGGGTCGAAGCCGTGGTTGTTCACGCCGAGCGCACCCGAGCGCAGTGCGCCGGCCATCTCGTAGCCCTTCTGCACGTCAGCGGTCCAGACACTGCCGGCCAGACCGAGGGACGAATCGTTGGCGATGCGCAGAGCGTCCTCGTCGTCCTCGTACTTGATGATGCACAGCACCGGGCCGAAGATCTCCTCCTGCGCGATCCGCATGGAGTTGTCGACATCACGGAACACGGTCTTGTCGACGAACCAGCCCTTGTCGAACCCCTCGGGCACGCCGCCGCCGAGTGCGACCTTGGCACCCTCCTGTTTACCGACCTCGACGTAGCGCTGCACGCGTTCCTTCTGCGCCTGGTTGGCCATCGGCCCGACGACGGTGTCGGGCTCGGTGGGCAGCCCCAGGGGCAGTTTGTCGACGGCGGTGACGAACGCGTCCACCACCTCCTCGTAGCGGTTGGCCGAGGCGAGGATGCGGCTCGGCGCGTTGCAGGCCTGGCCTGAGACAAAGAACATCTGGCCGAGGAGCCGTTCGATCGCGTCGTCGAGGTCGGCGTCGTCGCGGATGATCGCGGCGGATTTGCCACCGAGTTCCAGGGTGACCGGGCGCATCAGCGTCGCGCACGCCTCACCGATCGACCGGCCCACCTCCACGCTGCCGGTGAACGCCACCTTGTCGACATCGGGGTGAGATACCAGATACTTGCTGGTCTCCACGCCGCCGGTGACCACGTTGAACACGCCGTTCGGAATGCCCGCGGCCTCGAATGCCTCGGCGAAGCCCACGTAGTTCAGGCTTGCCTCCGGGGACGGCTTGACCACAATCGTGCAACCGGTGAGCAGGGCGGGGGCGTACTTCATCATCCCGCAGATCTGCGGGCCGTTCCACGGCGGAATGGCGGCAACCACGCCGTACGGCGCCTGCTGCACCATCACGTCGAAACCGTCGTTGAGTGCGTTGTAGGTGGGCCGGCGCGTCTCCCACTCGTAGGAATCGACATTCTCGGCGTAGTACCGCAGCAGTTCCGAAGTGACAGGCACCTGGCCGAACTTGGCCTGGGTGATCGGTGAACCCATCTCGGCGACCATCGCCTCGGCCATGTCATCGGTCCGCTTGTCGAGTTCGTCGGCGACCCGCTTGAGCATTTCGGCCCGCTCGCGGTGCGACATCCGTGGCCACGGCCCGGAGTCGAAAGCCGCACGGGCCGCGGCCACCGCGGCGTCGATATCGGCGGCACCACCGTCGGGGATGGTGGCGATCTCCTCCTCAGTGACCGGGCTGATGACCGGAATCGTCTGCGACGACTGGGGTGTCACCCATGTCCCGTCGATGAAGAGGCGGGTCTGTGAACTGATCATCGGTGTGCTCCTGAGCTGAGAAGGGAATCGACGGGTCACTGGGGTGTGAGCCAGATCATACTTAGCGACGTTAGTACGGTAACGCCTATTGGTCAGGAAGGCAATGACGAGTCTGCTCCGGCGGCCCACAGCGCGGCGCGGGAGACGATGGTGCGGTGTTGCGGAAGGCGGAGCGAGGCCACATCGTGCCCCAGGGCGTCGTAGGCGACGCGGCCCCGCCCGACCCGGCGGGTCCACAACAGCGGGTGTTCGGCTCCGCCATGTGCCGAGAACGCCAGCCCTGTCACATCGGTGGCGAGATCGAGGAAGCCGTAGGCCTCGTCGTCGATGTCGAAATCGCCGATGCCCGCGACAACCGGGGAAGTGTCGGTGCGGACGGTGACGGCCATCGGCCCGTAGGGAGGGTGGCATGACCGGTCCCATTCCCACCTGCCGCCGAGGAGATCCCGCCACTCCGGCCAATCATCGAAACAAATGGCGGCACCGTGCATGGCCAGGAGTCCGCCGCCGCCACGGACATGGTCAGTGAGGCCGGTCCGGGCGTTCGCGCTGAGCGTCAGTGCCCATTCGTCACGCAGGTGCGCATAACGATCGAGTTCCATCCGGAAGCGCAGCATGTTCATCACCACGAGCGGCCGGCCGGATCGCCCGGGGAGACCGGAGAACAGGGCGTCGACGTCGTCGGTCACGGTGATGTCGGTGAAGCCGCATTCGGCGAGGACTGTGGCCAGCTCGGCCGACGAGGCGGGGAAGTCATGCACGATCCCCCCCGACGCGATGACTGCGGTGGGCAGTTCCGGATTCTGGGACATGAGACACTCCTAAGACGTTAATGTTGTAACGACTATAGAAGTTGTGTTCTCCAGGGAGGCGGAATGGATCTCGGATTGACCGGCCGGAGGGCTGCTGTGGCATCGGCGACCAGTGGTCTGGGCTTCGCCACCGCCCAGGCCCTCGTCGCCGAAGGAGCTGAGGTGACGATCTGCGGGCACGACGCCGGGCGGGCCGAACAGGCGGCCGCCAGACTGGGCAACGGAACACGGTGGATCGTCACCGATCTCACCCATCCGATGGCGGGGGAGCGATTCGTCACCGAGTCCGTGGAGTTGATGGGCGGCTTGGACATTCTGGTCACCAACGCACCCGGCCCGCCGGCAGGCACCTTCGCGACTGCCCGGCTCGATGATTATCCGAAGGCATTGGAGCTCAACCTGTTGAGCGTGGTGCGCATGTGCGCGGCAGCGGTGCCGGCGATGCGGCGCGGCGGCTGGGGGCGGATCGTCGCCATCACGTCGATCTCGGTGCGCCAGCCGATCGCCAACCTTATCCTGTCGAACACCGCACGCGCCGGTGCCACCGGTTTTCTCAAAACCCTTGCGCGCGAGGTCGCCGCCGACGGCATCACCGTCAACTCGATCCAGCCGGGCCTTCATGAGACCGGCCGGGTGCGCGGCGTCTACGGCGAGGGACTGGACGAGGAGATCGCGCAGATACCGAGCCGCGTCCTCGGGAGGCCCGAGGACTTCGGTGCGGCGGCGGCGTTCCTGTGTTCCGATCAGGCGCGGTACATCACCGGGGTCGCGTTACCCGTCGATGGTGGCGTGTACCAGGCGCTCCAGTAGCGCCTGGTCCGGGATCCGTCAGGACGCGTGCGACGGTTCCACCGTCACCTTGATGGCCTCGCCCTTCTTGACGATCTGGAAGGCATCGAGCACGTCCTCGAGGGGGATGTGGCGGGTGATGAGGTCCTTGACGGGCACCTGACCGGTGGAGATGTATTCCAGCGCCCGCTTGTTGTGTTCGGGCGCCGAACCGTTGGCGCCGTGGATGTGCAGTTGGCGGTAGTGAACCAGGTTGGAGTCGCAGGTGATGGTGGGGTCGGTCTTGGGCAGGCCGCCGAAGAAGGAGATGCGGCCGTTGCGGGCGGCCATCGAGATCGCCTGTTCCTGAGCCACATTCGCGGCCGTCGCGGTGATCACCACGTCGGCTCCGCGGCCACCGGTCAGCTCCATGACCCGTTCGATGACGTCGACTTCGGCGCCGTTGATGATCTCGTCGGGCTGCACCGCGTCGGCCGACATCTGGAGGCGTTCGGCGTTGACGTCGACGAGGTAGACCGGACCGGCCTTGTGGACGCCGCGGGCGATGCGGATGTGCATGCAGCCGATCGGTCCGGCGCCGAACACCACCACGGTGTCGCCCTCCTCGATGCCGAGGAGTTCCTGGGCGTTGATGGCGCAGGCGAAGGGCTCTGCCGCCGACGCCTCATCGAAGCCCACATTGTCGGGGATGCGGTTGAGGCCGTCGACCTTGAGGACCTGACGGGGCACGATCATGTACTCGGCGAAACCGCCGTCGTACTGGTAGCCGACCGAGGTCTGGTTCTGGCACACCGCCATCCAGCCCTTGCGGCATTCGTGGCAGTCACCGCACGGCACAGCCGCGATCACCTGCACCCGGTCTCCGACCTGCCAATTGCTTCGGTATGTGGCGTTGACGTCGGCGCCCACCTCGACGATCTCGCCGGCGACCTCGTGGCCGGTGATGCGCGGCGGTGTCAGGTTCTGGTGACCGTTGTAGAAGATCTTCACGTCCGTGCCGCAGGTGGAACAGTTGCGCACCTTGATCTTGACCTCGTCGGGGGCGCAGCCGGGCTCGGGAACATCTTCCAGCCGGACGTCCTCGGGTGCGTAGAAGCGCAGTGCCTTCATCTGGGGTGATCCTCTCGTGTTGGCAGGTGTTGGACATGCGGATGCATGAATGTGTTCTCAACCACTGTAAACCTCGAACGGGCATAAATCCACTCGCATAACCGCCCAGATATGCCCGAATGCTTGCCCTGATGCCCGGCATATGGGCATACTTGGTCGTATGTGACTGGTATCACGTCGGGAAGAATCGGAGGAGAATCAAGTGTCAGCACCCACCACGACGTCCCAGGACGCCGGAACCCGGGAACCCGCCAAGGGGCCCGGGCTGCGTGTCCGCGTACAGAAGCTCGGCACGGCTCTGTCGAACATGGTCATGCCCAATATCGGCGCGTTCATCGCCTGGGGCCTGCTCACCGCACTGTTCATCGAAACAGGCTGGATCACCGGCATCTTCAGCTCACTGGACAAGCCGGGCAGCTGGGTCGCCCATATAGGCGGCTGGGGAGACTTCTCCGACGGCGGAATCGTCAGCCCGATGATCACCTACCTGCTGCCCCTGCTCATCGGCTACACCGGCGGCAAGATGATCTACGACGTCCGCGGTGGTGTGGTCGGCGCCATCGCCACCATGGGCGTCGTCGCGGGCGCCGAGGTTCCCATGTTCCTCGGTGCCATGATGATGGGACCCCTCGGCGGCTGGACCATCAAACACCTCGACAAGCTGTGGGAAGGCAAGATCAAACCCGGCTTCGAGATGCTGGTCGACAACTTCTCCGCCGGTATCAGCGGCATGATCCTGTCGATCATCGGCTTCTTCGGCATCGGTCCGATCGTCGAGCACCTCACCGACTGGGCGGGTGACGCCGTCGACTTCCTCGTCGACCACGATCTGCTGCCGCTCACATCCATCCTCATCGAGCCCGCCAAGATCCTGTTCCTCAACAACGCCATCAACCATGGCGTGCTCACCCCGATCGGCACCAACCAGGCGCTCGAAGACGGCAAGTCGATCCTGTTCCTGCTCGAGGCCAACCCCGGCCCCGGTCTCGGGCTTCTGTTGGCGTTCATGGTGTTCGGCAAAGGTATGGCCAAGTCGTCGGCACCCGGCGCGGCGCTCATCCACTTCTTCGGCGGTATCCACGAGATCTACTTTCCGTACGTGCTGATGAAGCCGAAGCTGCTCGCGGCCACCCTGCTCGGCGGCATGGCCGGTGTGTTCACCAACGTCATCTTCAACTCAGGTCTGCGTGCGCCGGCCGCACCCGGGTCGATCATCTCGGTGTACGCGCAGACCGCGAGCGACAGCTACCTCGGTGTCACGTTGTCGGTGGTCATCGCCACCGCGGTCTCGTTCGCCGTGGCCTCGCTCCTGCTCAAGACCGACAAGGGCGACGACGACGGCGATCTGTCGGCGGCCACCGCGTCGATGGAATCGATGAAGGGCAAGAAGTCCTCGGTGGCCGCGTCGCTCACCGGTGGTGCGGCGGCGGGCCCGATCAAGAACATCGTGTTCGCCTGCGATGCCGGCATGGGATCGTCGGCGATGGGTGCCTCGGTGCTGCGGAAGAAGGTGCAGCAGGCCGGATTCGGTGACGTCACCGTGGTGAATAAGGCGATTTCCAACCTCACCGACACCTTCGACCTGGTGGTGACGCACCGGGACCTCACCGAACGCGCCAAACAGCGCACCCCGTCGGCGATGCATGTGTCCGTGGACAACTTCATGGGCAGCCCGCGGTACGACGAGATCGTCGAGACGCTGAAGGAGACCAATTCGGGCGGGGGACAGGCGGCTTCGGAGGCGCCGGCACCTGAATCGGCCGCACCGGCGCACACCGCGGGCAAGCACGAGGCGCCCAAGGCCGGGTCGGCCGGGGCTGCGGCAACGGCGACGGCGACGCAGAACGACATCCTGTCGCTGAACTCGATTGTGCTGCAGGGAACCTCGACCACCCTCGACGACGCCATCGAGGAGGCCGGACGGCTCCTGGTCGCGGCAGGTGCGGTGGAGGAATCGTACGTGGCGGCGATGCACGAACGGGAGCGTTCGGTGTCGACGTTCATGGGCAACGGCCTGGCCATCCCGCACGGCACCAACGAGGCCAAGGGTGCGATCAACCGGACCGCGATGTCGTTCGTCCGCTACGACGAGCCCGTCGACTGGAACGGCAAGCAGGCCGAATTCGTGGTGGGTATCGCCGGTGCCGGCAAGGACCATCTGGCGCTGCTCAACACGATCGCCCAGGTCTTCCTCAACAAGGACGACGTCGCCAGGCTGCGTTCGGCGCAGAGCCCGGAGGAGATCCAGGCAATTCTCGCGGGCGGTGACGAGTGAGGGGCTGACCGTCCGCGACGTGAGCAGTCGGGTGTGGTGAGGGTTCGGCGGGTACCGTGACGTCGGTGGATTCCGAGACACGACAGCACCGGATCGTCGAATTGGCCCGCACGCGAGGCCGGGTGGAAGTGGTCTCGCTCGCCGAGGAACTCGATGTGGCGAGCGAGACCATTCGCCGTGACCTGAAGGCGCTGGCCGCGCGACGGCTCCTCAAGCGTGTGCACGGCGGGGCGGTGCCCGCGGAAACCGCGGCCTTCGAATCGGGGCTGGAATTCCGCAGCCAGGTCGATCTGGCACAGAAGCAGCGCATCGCCCACGCCGCCGTCGGATTGTTGCACGGTGCCGAAACCGTCTATCTGGACGAAGGATTCACACCCCGCCTCATCGCGCAGCAACTCGCCGACCAGCGGTTGACGGTGGTCACCTCGTCGCTGTTGGCCGCCGAGGCCCTGGCGCACAGCTCGACGGCGACGGTGCTGCTGCTGGGCGGCCGGATGCGCGGCCGCACCCTGGCGACCGTCGACCATTGGGCGGTCGAGATGCTGCGCGGCCTGGTGATCGATGTCGCGTTCATCGGCACCAACGCGATATCCCGGGAGAACGGGCTGACCACCTCGGACCCGGCGGTGGCGGCGGTCAAGAGCACCGCCGTCGCCGTGTCACGCAGATCGATTCTGGTGGCCGCGCACTCGAAGTTCGGGCTCAGCAACTTCTGCCGCTTCGCCGACGTCCCGGACTTCGAGGCCATCGTCACCGGTAGCGAGCTGGGCTTCGCCGAGGCCAAGAGCTATGAGGTGCTCGGCCCCACCGTGTTGCGCGTTTGACCCGCCATGCCGCGACGTGTCGCCGGCGTGAGGTGTCCGGGCCGGTATGTCACCCTGGTCACATGACGGATGATCTCGCCGAGCGGCTCATCGACGCCCAGGTCGCGTTCAGCAAACGGATACTGCTGGACCCCGAACACTTCGAGGCCTTCATCGTCGACGAGGTCGACGAAGCGCTGCGCGACGCGTCCGACCTGACGCTGGGTGAGGTCGTCACCCCGCAGATGATCAAGGACACCGCGATCAAGTTCGCCGTCAACATGCCGCTGGAGGGTTCCATCCCGGAGCTGGTCGGCGAGATCGCCGGACGGCTGTACCGGCATTCGATCAACGACGATGTGCGGCTGACGGATGTGCTCGACACCAAGACCTTCGACGAACTGACCCAGGCCATCGGCGACATGGACGTGGTGCGGCGGGTCGTGCGCGAGGTCATCGACAGCCCGGTCACCGTCGACGTGTGCGTCGAAGTCATCACGCACGCCGTCGATTCCGCTGTGGAGCATGGACGATCATCGTCCGACCCGGGGATGCGGGGAATGCTGGCGGGAGTCCTGGCGCGGCTGGCGACGCCGGTGCTGCCTGTCATCGAGTCCGGGGTGGGGAAACTGACGCGCACCGGCGCGGCCTTCGTCTTGCGGTCGGCGGGGGAGGAGCCGGACACCGCGCTGGTGGGATCAGCCCACGAACTGTGGCGCAACCGGTCCCAGGACTCCGTCGGGAGCTTCCGGGAACTGGTGACCGCCGACGACGTCGAGGACTTCGTGGTCGTGGTGTTCGAATTCTGGAAGGCGTTCCGCGACACCGACTATTTCCGGACCCTGCTCGGTGAGGGCGTCGACCACTTCTTTGACAAGTACGGCGACACCTCGCTGGTCGACCTGATCTCCGATCTGGGCATCGAACGCGACGACCTGGTCGAGGAAGGCATGCGATTCGGGCTGCCGATCATCGCTCACCTCGACGAGCGAGGCCTGCTCGACGGGATCCTAAGACGCCAGTTCGTGCCGTTCTATCATTCGCCGGAGTTCCGTGAGGTCATCGAAAGCCTGTGACTTCCAGGCCTCGACAGGCCGGTGGTGGCAGTCCGCCGGTTGTCGTGGCGCTTCTGTAGTGTGGCGCGGGTGAGTTCGAGCGCCACAGGCAACAGTGCGTCCACCCAACAGGCTTCCCCGGTTCCCGGTGTCAAACCCGTCACCGCCCGGATCGCCGAGGAACTGCAGATCGGCGAGCATCAGGTCATCGCGACCGTCGCGATGCTCGACGAGGGGTCGACGGTCCCGTTCATCGCCCGGTACCGCAAGGAGGTGACCGGCAGCCTTGACGATGCCAAGTTGCGAGCGCTCGACGAGCGGCTGGGCTACCTCCGTGAGCTCGACGCCCGCCGCGAGGCGATCATCTCCTCGATCGCCGAACAGGGCAAGCTCACCCCCGAGCTGACCGCCGCGCTCAACACCGCCGACACCAAGGCCCGGCTCGAGGACATTTACCTTCCGTACAAGCCGAAGCGGCGCACCAAGGCGCAGATCGCGCGCGAGGCCGGCCTCGAACCGCTCGCTGACGCGTTGCTGGCCGACCCGTCCGTCGATCCCACCGAACTTGCCGCCGGATATGTGGGCGAGGCGGTGGCCGATGCCGCCGCGGCGCTCGAGGGTGCTCGGCACATCGTCGTCGAACGTGCCGCCGAGGACGCCGAACTCGTCGGTGCCGTGCGCACCAAGTTCTGGAACCAGGGCGTGCTACGCACCGCGCCGCGGTCGGAGGAGGTGGCCAAAAGTGCTGCCGCACAGAAGTTCCGTGACTACTTCGAATTCTCCGAGCCGCTCACCGAGGCGCCGTCGCACCGCGTGCTGGCCGTGCTGCGCGGTGAGAAGGAAGAGGTGCTGTCGGTCGCTCTCGAAGGCGGTGAGGATGCCGAGTACCAGGTGATGATCGCCGACGCGCTCGGTGTTGATCTCGCCGCCGGCGCGCCCGCCACACCGTGGTTGACGCAGGCAGTGCGGTGGGCGTGGCGCACCAAACTCATGGTCACCGCCTCGATCGACGCGCGCATGCAGTTGCGTCAGCGCGCCGAGGACGACGCCGTCACCGTGTTCGCCCGCAACCTTAAAGACCTGCTGCTGGCGGCACCGGCAGGCGCCCGCGCCACCCTCGGTCTCGACCCGGGTTTCCGGACCGGCGTCAAGGTCGCCGTCATCGACGGCACCGGCAAGGTCGTCGACACCGGCGCCATCTTCCCGCACCAGCCCCGCAACCAGTGGGATCAGGCCAAAGCCACGCTCGCGGCGCTCATCGCGCGGCACGGCGTGGAACTGATCGCCATCGGCAACGGCACCGCCTCCCGCGAAACCGATGCGCTGGCAACCGAACTCGTCAAGGAGATCGCGGCCACCGGGCACCAGGCGCCCGCCAAGGTGATGGTGAGCGAGGCCGGGGCGTCGGTGTATTCGGCGTCGGAATACGCCTCTCGTGAGCTGCCGGAACTGGACGTGACGATCCGTGGCGCGGTGTCGATCGCACGCCGTCTGCAGGACCCGCTCGCCGAACTGGTCAAGATCGAACCCAAGTCGATCGGCGTCGGCCAGTATCAGCACGATGTCACCCCCGGAACCCTGGCGCGCAGCCTCGATGCCGTGGTCGAGGATGCGGTCAACGCCGTCGGCGTGGATCTGAACACCGCGTCGGTGCCGCTGCTGTCCCGGGTCTCCGGCGTCACCGCGGCACTGGCGGAGTCGATCGTGTCCCACCGTGACAATAACGGTCCGTTCCGCGGCCGTTAGGGCCTGCTCGACGTGCCCCGCCTGGGGCCCAAAGCATTTGAGCAGTGCGCCGGCTTCCTGCGGATCCGCGACGGGGAAGACCCGCTCGACGCCTCGGGCGTGCACCCCGAGTCCTATCCGGTGGTCCGCAAGATCCTGGACCGCTCGGGCATCACTCTGGCCGAGCTCATCGGCAACGAGCGGGTGCTGCGGGGGCTCAAGCCCACCGAGTTCGCCGACGAGAAGTTCGGTGTGCCGACGGTGACCGATATCCTAGGCGAGTTGGAGAAGCCAGGCCGCGACCCCCGTCCCGCGTTCACCACCGCGACCTTCGCCGCGGGTGTGGAGAAGGTGGCCGACCTCAAGCCCGGCATGATCCTCGAAGGTGTGGTCACCAATGTGGCCGCGTTCGGTGCGTTCGTCGACGTCGGTGTCCACCAGGACGGGCTCGTGCACGTGTCGGCGATGTCCGACAGGTTCGTCTCCGACCCGCACGAGGTGGTGCGGTCGGGAGAAGTGGTGCGCGTCAAGGTGATCGACGTCGACGTCGAACGTCAGCGGATCGGGTTGTCACTGCGCCTGAACGACGACGTGGAATCCGGTGGCAAGGGCACGAAGCCACGCAATCGTGGTGGGGCACCGAACCAGCAGGAGCAGCGCGGACGTCGTGATTCGGGCGCCGGAGCCCAGGGCCGCGGCAGCGGCAACACCCAGCGCGGCAAGGGCGGTCGTGGCGGAGACAAGCGGGGCGACCGGTCGGGCGGCAATCGTCGCAGCGAACCGAGCGGTTCGATGGCGCAGGCCTTGCGCGACGCCGGTTTCGGTCGCTGACACACAGATCCGCGCGAGCGGTCCGGGCGGCTTCCCGCCCGGACCGTTCTCGTCGGTTCCGCAAGTCAGTCGATGTCGTAGGAACTGATCTGCCGTCGCCGGGTGGCGACGAGCTGAATATCGGGGCGATCGGCCCCGAAGCGCTCGACGGTGTCGAGGAGTTCGGTGAGGTGCGCCCGGTCGGGGCTCACCGCGGTGACCCCGATCGCGGCCCGTCGATGCAGGTCGAGGTGGTCGACCTCGGCCGCGCTCACCGCGAATTTACGTCGGATCTCGGCGAGCAGCGGCTTGGTGACCGACCGCTTCTGCTTCAGGGAATGCACGTCGCCGAGGAGATAATCGAATTCAATCCAGCCAATCCACATATCGCGGTGAACTCTACCGCGACCGGTGGGGCCGGTCACCGGATTATTTTCGCCGGATCAGCCGGCGGCGAGTGAATCGGTCAGTCGCTCCACCAAGCCCGGGCAGTCCTCGACATCGATTCCGAAGCGGGCGTCGAGCACATCGAGGATCTCGGCGACCGACCCGAGCGTGGTCTTGACGGTGCTCCCGTCGCGGTGATGTTCGGTCAGCTGGGCGCCCGCGAGATTGAGCCGACTGGTCGCGGTGGCGATGGCCGCGGTCGCTCCCGCGACGAAACGCGAACTCGGGTGCGTCGAGGCGTACCACGCACCGACGAGCGAGTCGACGGGTGGCCGTGGCACCGGTGTGAACAGATACATCGGCCGCCAGTCGTCGCCGATCCGTACCTCCATCGCCAACTGCTCGGCGACCTCCGGGTCGACCGGGTGGTTCCGGGTGGGATCGACCGCGGTCACGCGGAAATCCTCGAGATCGGTCGATTGCGCCTCATCGAGAACGAACCGCAGCGGGTTGGGCGGCGTGCAGCCGCCGAAACCCACGTCCACCAGATACCGCGTCGACTCCCCGGGGACGCCGACATTGAGCAACTTGTGGGTCTCGGCCGGCATCGGCCCGGGCTCACGCATCCACACCACCCGCCCGGCCAGGGGCACCACATCGAAACCCAGGTCCGTGAGCACCGCCGCGAGCAGGCCGTTCTGTTCGAAGCAGAAACCGCCACGGCGGCGACCGATCATCTTGTGCTGCAAAGCCCGCGGTGAAAGGTCGGCCACCGGGATGCCGACATACGGGTCGAGCCCCTCGAACGAGATGGTGCGCACATGGGCGGTCACGAGCGTCGAGAGCGTCTCCAGTGTGGGTGCCGGTGCCTCGCCGGAATCGGCCGTACCGACAAGCCCGATGCGCCGTAGGTAAGCGTTGATGTCCACAGGATCGGAGTCGGCAACCACGGTTTCCGATCCTAACCGCAGGCGGACGTGCTCGGTGATTCCCGCCCTCAGTGATCCCCGCCCAGCAGCGCCGCCACATGATCGGGCACGTATTTGGACAGTGACCGCGGGGGCCGATGATAATTTCCGGTCTCAATCGGATGCTTGGGCAATGTGACCTTCGGACGGGGCACGTCCTCGTAGTCGATCGTCGAGAGCAGATGCGAGATCATATTGAGCCGCGCGTGCTTCTTGACATCCGATTCGACGACGAACCACGGACACAGGGCGGTGTCGGTGTGAACCATCATCTCGTCTTTGGCGCGAGAGTAGTCCTCCCACCGGTACACGGACTCCAGGTCCATCGGGCTCAATTTCCATTGGCGCACCGGATCGTTCATACGGGCCCGGAACCGGCGCAACTGTTCGTCGTCGGACACCGAGAACCAGTACTTGCGCAGGAGGATGCCGTCGTCGATCAGCATCTGCTCGAAAATCGGGGTCTGGCGCAGGAATCGGGTGTGCTCCTCCGGGGTGCAGAACCCCATCACCTTCTCAACGCCGGCGCGGTTGTACCAGGACCGGTCGAGCAGGACGATCTCACCAGGCGCCGGCAGATGCGCCACATAGCGCTGGTAATACCACTGCCCCTTCTCGCGGTCGGTGGGTGCAGGCAGGGCCGCGACGCGACAGATCCGTGGGCTCAGGTATTCGGTGATGCGTTTGATCGTGCCGCCCTTGCCCGCGGCGTCCCGGCCTTCAAAGATGACAACGATCCTGGCCCGGGTGGCTTTGACCCACTCCTGCAATGAGACCAGTTCCGTTTGCAAACGAAACAACTCGGCCTCATAGACCTTGTTCGGGATCTTGGATTCCTTTGATTTACCTTGTGATTTCGAGCCCATCCACCGAGCTTAGGGCAAACCGGCGGCGCCTGTACCCTCTACGAGAACAACGGTCCGCGGACCGTCTTTCAACGTCAACTCACGGTCCCGCAGCGACCAGGCCAGCGGTTTGTCGGTGAAATCGGCGAGCCACGCATCTGCGCCGTCACGCGGTGGGGGACAGGCCATCCTCGTAGACGCGAGCGCGCCGACCGTCAGGGTCGATTTCTCCACCGAAACCGGGCCGATGTGCTGATTGCATCCCGCCGTCAGACTGATCCGCCCCGATTCGGGGAACGTCAGCACCAGGGGACCGCCGCCGGGGATGGTGGCTCCGTCGACCGAAGTGGACGTGAAGGTCTTGCCTACCAAGGGGCTCGTCGCGGCCGTGTGCACAACCGTCCGCGTGGCATCGTCGTCGGAATTGGTGGCCGTCGACGAATTGCCGCACGCCCCCGCCCCGAATGCGAGGGCGCCGGTGGCCAGGACTGTGCCGAGCGATCGGATCAATGTCGCCATACGGACCAAAGTAGACGACATCACCACCGCATCGGGGGCACTTGGGACGGCGATTCATCGGTCCCTCGGACGGCGCCTGCAGTGGGGTGGGCGGCGTGGACGGTACCGTGGACCCCGACAAAGGGCCGGGGTATCGCCCGAGCCGGCGGTGCACGCGTGGAGGAGATTTTCTCGGTGGGAAAGCTGACAAACAGCATGTGGCGGTTGTTGGGATCGCAGAGCACGCGAAACCAGTCCAAGTCGCTGTCGCTGATCGCCGAGGCCAACAAGCAGTCGTCCTGGGCAGAAGGCATTGACGATGCGGACGTCGCCGAGACCGCACGGTCGCTGCAGATGGACGACAAGAAGGACCAGGCGAAGTTCCTCGCACTGGTCCGCGAGATCTCCGACCGGGCGCTGCAGATGCGCGCCTTCGACGTCCAGTTGCAGGGTGCGCTGCGGCTGCTCGAAGGCGACGTGGTCGAGATGGCGACCGGTGAGGGCAAGACGCTCTCCGGTGCGATCGCCGCCATCGGGTACGTCCTGTCCGGGCATCGCGTGCACGTCATCTCCGTCAACGACTACCTCGCCACCCGCGACGCCGACTGGATGCGGCCGTTGTTCGAGGCGTTCGACATCGAGCTGAGCTCGCTGTCGGAGAAGTCGACGGCCGACGAACGTCGCGCCGCCTACAAGAGCGACGTCACCTATGCGTCGGTCAACGAGATCGGTTTCGACGTCCTCCGCGATCAGCTCGCGCTCACCGAGGACAGCCTCGTCGCGCCGGTGCCCGATGTCGCGATCATCGACGAGGCGGATTCGGTGCTGGTCGACGAGGCCCTGATCCCGCTCGTCCTGGCCGGCTCCACCAAGGCGCAGGTGCCGGACCAGGCCATCCACGAGGTCGTCGCCCGGCTCAAGAGCAAGCACTACGAGATCGAGACCGACGGCCGCAACGTGACCCTTACCGACGAGGGCGCGGCATTCCTGGAGGCCGAACTCGGCGGCATCGACCTGTACAGCGAGCAGCACGTCGGCACCACCCTGGTACACGTCAACATCGCGCTGCACGCCTACTACCTGCTCGAACGCGACGTCCACTACATCGTCCGCGACGGCGGCGTGCACCTGATCAACGCCTCCCGAGGCCGGGTCGCGCAGTTGCAGCGCTGGCCCGACGGTGTGCAGGCCGCGGTGGAGATCAAGGAAGGCCTCGCCCAGACCGATCCGGGCGAGATGATCGACACCATCACAGTGCAGGCCCTCATCGGCCGCTATCCCACCGTGTGCGGCATGACCGGCACAGCGCTCGCCGCGGGAGAACAGTTCCGGCAGTTCTACTCGCTGCTCGTCTCGCAGATACCGCCCAACACCCCCAACATCCGGATCGACGAGGTCGACCGCGTCTACGACTCCAAGGTCAACAAGGTCGAGGCGATCGTCGAGTACGTGAAGGAGGTCCACGAGACTGGCCAGCCCATCCTGATCGGTACCCACGACGTCGCCCAGTCCGAGGAGCTCGCCTACTTCCTGGAGAAGGCGGGAGTGTCGTCGGTGGTACTCAACGCCAAGAACGACGCCCAGGAGGCGGCGATCATCGCCGAGGCGGGCAAGCGCGGAGCGGTCACCGTGTCGACGCAGATGGCCGGCCGCGGCACCGACATCCGGCTCGGCGGTTCCGACAGCGACGACGACGCCCGCGAGGAGGTCATCGAGCTCGGTGGCCTCTGCGTCGTGGGTACCGGCCGCCACGACACCGAACGCCTCGATGACCAGCTGCGGGGGCGCGCCGGACGCCAGGGCGATCCGGGCCGGTCGGTGTTCTTCTCCAGTCTCGAAGATCCGGTGGTCACCCGGAACCTGGCGTTCAAGCGCGACCCGGTGGCGCAGTCCGAGGACGGGTCGATGGGCGCCAAGGGTGTCGAGCTGATCAAGCAGGCCCAGCGGATCGCCGAGGGCGTGATGCTCGAGCTGCATGCCAACACCTGGCGGTACAACAACCTGGTCAACCAGCAACGCGATATCGTCGTGCGCCGCCGCATGGAGGTGCTGACCACGGACACCGCGGCCGAGGAACTGGCCGAACTCGAACCCGACCGCTACAAGCAGCTCGTCGACGGCACCGCGCCCGCCGAATCGAAGGACGAGTCCGACGAGGCGACAGACGCCGCCGCCGGCATAGCCTCGGATGCCGACAAGACCGCGGATGCCGACAAGACCGCGGATGCCGACAAGACCGAGGACGCTCCTGTGCGGGAGACTCGGGAACCGGTGTCGAAAGAGGTGCTGTCACAGGCCTGCCGGGAGATCGTGCTCTACCATCTCGACCGGGCGTGGACCGACCACCTGGCCTTCGTCTCCGACGTGCGGGCCAGCATCCACCTGCGGGCCATCGGCAAGCAGAGCCCGCTCGATGAGTTCCACAAACTGATCCTCGAGGAGTTTTCCACGCTCCCGTCCGAAGCTCTCACGGAGGCTCGCAAGACATTCCGCGAGGCCACCATCAGCGAGGACGGCGTGGAACTCGACGGGCTCGGACTGCACCGGTCGACGTCCACATGGACGTACATGGTGCACGACAACCTGTTCTCCTCGGGCGGTGCGAAAGCGCTACAGGGCATCATCGGTATCTTCCGGTGACCGACGCCCACCCCGAGCCCGCGGCGGCTCCGGCTCCGGCCGACGGCTCGCGGATCCTGACGGTGCCCAACGCGCTCAGCGTGCTGCGGCTGCTGCTGATCCCGATCTTCGTGTGGCTGCTGCTGGTGGAGGAGGCCGACGGCTGGGCTCTGACGATCCTGTTCGTCTCCGGTGCCAGTGACTGGCTCGACGGCAAACTGGCCCGGCTGCTCGACCAGTCGTCGCGACTGGGGGAGTTGCTCGACCCGGCCGCCGACCGCCTGTACGTGGTGATCATCCCGCTGGCCTTCGGCTTCCGTGAGATCCTGCCGTGGTGGCTGATCGGGGTCGTCATCGCGCGAGACGTATTGCTGTTCGCCACCGCCCCGCTGCTGCGCAGCCGTGGCCATCTGGCGCTGCCCACGCTGTACATCGGCAAGGCGGCGACATTCGCGTTGATGAGCGCGTTCCCGTGGCTGCTGGCCGGTCAGCTCGATTCGGTGGTGGGCACCGTGTGCTACCCGATCGGCTGGGCGTTCCTGATCTGGGGTGTCGGCATGTACGTGTGGACATTCCTCCTGTACTGGTATCAGACGATCCTGGTGGTGCGGCAGCCCCGGACGGTCTGATGCGAAGTGTGCGCACGTCGCCACCTGGGCGCTGTCGATGGCCTAATGTCACAACCCGTGCGGCGAATGCCGCGACACGGTCCACGAGAGTTCAACCATGAGAAAGGTGCAGAGCCGGTGAGCGAAAGCAGTATCCCCGACAGTCTGCGGTACACGGCCGAACACGAATGGGTGCAGGTCACCGCCCCGGACACCGTGCGGGTCGGTATCACCGACTACGCCCAGGGCCAGCTCGGCGACGTGGTGTTCGTCCAGCTGCCCACCCAGGGCGATGCCGTCGAGTCGGGCGAGTCCTTCGCCGAGGTCGAGTCGACCAAGAGCGTCTCGGACATCTACGGCCCGTTCGCGGGCACCGTGGCGGCAGTGAACGCCGAACTCGACGCCGCACCCGACCTGGTCAACTCCGATCCCTACGGGGCGGGCTGGCTGGTGGAGATCACGGTGGCCTCGGGCACCGCGCAGGAGCTGGCGGACGCACTGCTCGACGCGGCCGGCTACCGCGCGGTCACCGAAGGCTGAACTGTCCGTCCGGCCGGTCCGGTACTGCCCGCCCGGTCCGACGGTCGCCGTGAAAGGTCACTACAGACACCGTAACCACACTGGACACACGCGCAGTCGCGCTATGATCGTGCGTATCCCCGTCGGGCCGTCGGACTCGGCGGTATGACGGGGGCCGGTCCATGGTGTTGCGCTGCGGAGTGCGTACCGGTCGTGGAGTCCCGGAGGTCGGCTCACCGGCCTGATGGGGCACCACGGTAGGTTGGCTAAGCGGTTTCGCAGTGAACACCATCACCGACATCGAGGCGGCTGCGCACGGTGCGTCCGGTCAGAGGGATTCCCGGGTGCCGTGCCGGCAGGCCGAACACAGAGAAGGAGAATCGTGAGCGACTACGACAAGGAACTCGAAGCACCCGTGGAGACCACGTCGGTCTTCCGTGAAGAGTTCATCAAGGAACTCGACGCGAACGCGGGTACGCCGAGCGAAACCGCCGACACCGCGGTGGAGCGTCTCTCGCCCGGTACCGCGCTGCTTGTCGTCAAGAGGGGACCCAACGCGGGGTCGCGATTCCTGCTCGACCAGGCCACCACGTCGGCCGGTCGGCATCCCGACAGCGACATCTTCCTCGACGACGTCACCGTGAGCCGCCGGCACGCCGAGTTCCGGCTCGGCGACAACGAGTTCCAGGTGGTGGACGTGGGCAGCCTGAACGGCACCTACGTCAACCGGGAGCCGGTGGACACCGCCTCGCTGAGCAACGGCGATGAGGTTCAGATCGGCAAGTTCCGGCTGGTATTCCTGAGCGCTCCCCGGTCCGGCGACGCGGGCGCATAATCGACGTGGCGTCGTCTGCGGCAGAGCACCGGGGTGAGGGGGTCGAGACTCACGTGGGACGAAGTGGTGAGGCACAGTCCGGCGAGCACTCGATGTCGATCGGGGCCGTCCTCGCGCTGCTGCGTGAGGACTTTCCCGAGGTATCGATCTCAAAGATCCGCTTCCTCGAGTCCGAAGGACTCATCACCCCGGAGCGCGCGCCGTCGGGATACCGGCGCTTTTCGCAGGCCGACTGCGACCGGCTGCGTTTCGTCCTGACCGCACAGCGCGATCGCTACTTGCCGCTGAAGGTCATCAAGGAACAGCTCGACGCCATGGACTCGGGCGTCGGCGGCGTGGGCCACGGCGGTACCCGGCTCCTGTCGTCGGCGCGCACCGCCGTCGCACCCGCCACCGATTTCGGTGCCAGGGCCGGCCGGGTGTCGCGCGACGCGCTCATCGACCGGACCGGTGCCGACGACGCATTCATCACCGAGTTGCAGCGCAACGGCCTGCTGGCCGTCGGCCCGGCCGGGTACTACGACGAGGATGCTGTGCGTCTGGTCGAGGCCGCGGCCGCTTTGGTCAGCTACGGCATCGAGACCAGGCATCTGCGCGCGTTCAAAGTGTCGGCCGATCGTGAGGCCGGCCTGGTGGCGCAGATAGCCAGCCCCATCGCCAAAGGCAGGGGCACCGGCGCGCGTGATCGCGCCGAAGAACTCGTGCGTGAGATAGCCGCTCTGTCGGTCACTTTGCACACCCAGCTCGTCAAGGCGGCCCTCCGAGGCGCGCTCGACTGAGCACGACCGGCGACCCGATACGGTGTAGCGTCGATGGCAAGCACCTAATCCCAGGAGGTCTCGAAATGGGCGAGATGCGGGTCGTCGGCATTCGGGTGGAGCCGCCGAACAGCCAGCCGGTGCTGCTGCTGCGCGAGCTCGACGGGGAGCGGTACCTCGCGATCTGGATCGGACAGAGCGAGGCCGCCTCCATCGCTTTGCGGCAGAAGGGCATCGAACCGCCCCGGCCGCTGACACACGATCTGATCGTCAATCTCATCGGTGCGTTCGAACGCCGGCTGATCGAGGTGCGCATCATCGACATGCAAGAGGGCACGTTCTATGCCGAGATGGTGTTCGACGGGGACGTGCGTGTATCGGCGCGGCCGTCGGACGCGATCGCCGTCGCGCTGCGGGCCGGAGTGCCGATCATCGCCGACGAAGAGGTCCTCACCGAGGCCGGTCTGCTGATTCCCGAAGAGGACGGCGACGACGACGCGCCCGCCAAGGAGGACGAGGTCGAGAAGTTCCGCGAATTTCTCGACAGCGTGTCCCCCGACGACTTCAAGGCCAGCGGCGGAGCCTGAGTCACGAATCGGCTACTCTCAGGTCACTATAAGATTTCTCATTCATTTTGTGATAACGCAACATCGGCGCGTCGCAGCAATTGAACAGGTTTAGAAGCTACCGTCGAAGACGCGACACCACGACGTGTCGTCCCCAAGATCGGTGACACCGGGCGTACTCTGTAGTCCAGTACGCAGGACCTCATCGGGGCAAATGCCCGAATGAGGCCGATCTGAGCGTTGCGAGGAGTCTGAAGTGCGCGATCAGCAGTTCGGTCGGGATGATGAACAATCGACCGCCGACGTCGTCGGGTCCACTGATGAATCGTCGATGGCGGAGCCCCATCCGGTCACACCCGGGCAGGGACGGTTGAGCGATGTGGTGCCGGGTCTGTTCCCCAACGATGTCGTCCCCGACGACCTGGTCGGGTACCGGGTACCCACGGCCTGCCAGATCGCCGGGATCACCTACCGGCAACTCGACTACTGGGCCCGGACATCACTGGTGGTGCCCTCGATCCGCAGCGCGGCCGGTTCCGGCAGTCAGCGGCTCTACTCCTTCAAGGACATCCTTGTCCTCAAGATAGTCAAGCGTCTCCTGGACACCGGGATCTCGCTGCAGAACATCCGCGTCGCGGTCGACCATCTACGCCAGCGCGGTGTCGAGGATCTGGCCAAGATCACCCTGTTCTCCGACGGCACCACCGTTTACGAATGTACGTCGGCCGAGGAAGTGGTCGATTTACTGCAGGGCGGACAGGGCGTGTTCGGCATCGCCGTCAGCGGTGCCATGCGGGAGCTGACCGGAACAATCGCGGACTTCCCCGGCGAGCGCGCCGATGGCGGTGTGAGCGAACCCGCCCCCGAGGACGAGCTGGCCGCCCGGCGCAAGAATCGCACGCGCCGCACCGGCTAGCAGGTGTGATACCGGTCCGCGAGATTGCGGACCAGGGCATCGTTGCAGCTAGACTGAGCCCACGTCGCACCGCTGCGGGAGAGCGTCGCCCACCTTAAGGTGAGGGTGACCGCCGAAGGAGCAACACCTCCTCGTCAAACTCTCAGGCACCTGGACCGTGGTGGATGACGGCGTCTCTGGAAAGTGACGGGGCCACCCGTCCGCCCATGGTGAAAGGGCCGGCCCGCCGGCCCGAAACTCTCAGGCGTCCACGTGCGGGTTCCAGGCCGGCCGGGACATGACAGAGGGGGAGGGCTCATCGGTCGTCGCAACCGCCGACCGCTGCCGAGAGGTGCCTCCCACCTATGTCCCTGCCGTTCATCGACCGCCACGTCGGACCGGATTCCGCCGAGACCGCGACCATCCTCAAGACGCTGGGTGTGGCGTCTCTTGACGAACTCGCGGCCCGCGTGGTGCCCGCCGTCATCGCCGACAACCCTGCGAACAACGGCCTCGCCGCGCTGAACGAGCCGATGACCGAGGACCAGGTGCTGGCACACCTGGCTGAGCTGGCCCACACCAATGTCGTGGCCCGCTCGATGATCGGCCTCGGCTACTACGACACCCACACGCCGCCGGTGATCGTACGCAACGTGCTGGAGAACCCGGCCTGGTACACGGCGTACACGCCGTATCAGCCCGAGATCAGTCAGGGCAGGCTCGAGGCGCTGCTGAACTTCCAGACGATGGTCGCGGATCTGACCGGTCTGGAGGTGGCGAACGCGTCCATGCTCGACGAGGCGACCGCGGCGGCTGAGGCGATGACGCTCATGCGCCGCGCCAACCGGTCCAAGTCGTCCCGTCTGGTCGTTGACACCGATCTGTTCCCGCAGACGCGTGCGGTGATCGAGACCAGGGCCAAACCGCTGGGCATCGAGGTGGTCGAGGCCACGCTACTGCCGGATCTGCCGGGCCGCGGCCTGCCCGAGGGCGACTTCTTCGGTGTCATCATGCAGGTCCCGGGCGCTTCGGGCCGCATCGTCGACTCGGCACCGATCATCGCCGACGCACATGAGCGCGGCGCCATGGTGGCCGTGGGGGCCGATCTGCTGGCCCTGACGCTGATCACGCCTCCCGGCGAGCTTGGCGCCGACGTCTGCTTCGGCACCACCCAGCGGTTCGGTGTGCCGATGGGCTTCGGCGGTCCGCATGCGGGTTATCTGTCGGTGCACACCGCGCATGCCCGTCAGCTGCCGGGACGGCTGGTGGGTGTGTCCAAGGACGCCGACGACAAGGTCGCCTACCGGCTCGCGCTGCAGACCCGCGAACAGCACATCCGCCGCGAGAAGGCCACCAGCAATATCTGCACCGCTCAGGTGCTCCTGGCGATCGTGGCCGCGATGTACGCCTCCTACCACGGTCCCGACGGTCTGCGCGCCATCGCCCGCCGCACGCACGGCTTTGCCGAGACGCTCGCCAACGGTCTGACAAAGGCCGGCTACCGGGTGCAGAACGCGCGCTTCTTCGACACCATCACCGTCCGCACCCCTGGCCAGGCGCGCGCCATCGTCGCGCGGGCCAAGCGCCACGACAACGTGAACCTGCGGCTGGTGTCCGGAGATCAGGTCGCGATCTCGTGCGATGAGACCACCACCCTCGACGATGTGGCGGCGGTGCTGCGGGCGTTCGAGGCCGACGGGGTGCTCAAGCGCGACGACGTGGGCGCGTTCGCCCAGCCCATCGAAACCCGGACCAGCGAGTTCCTGACGCATCCGGCGTTCACCAGCTACCACACCGAGACCGCGATGATGCGGTACCTGCGCGCGCTCTCGGACAAGGACATCGCCCTCGACCGCAGCATGATCCCGCTCGGCTCGTGCACGATGAAACTCAACGCGGTCGCCGAGATGGAGGCCATCACCTGGCCCGGCTTCGCCCGGCTGCATCCGTTCGCACCGTGGGCCGACACCGAAGGCATCCGGGAACTCATCGCGACCCTGGAGAAGTGGCTGGTCGCGATCACCGGATACGACAAGGTGAGCCTGCAGCCCAATGCCGGCTCGCAGGGCGAGTACGCCGGCCTGCTGGCCATCCGGCAGTACCATCGCAGCCGCGGCGACGAGGGCCGCGACATCTGCCTGATCCCGTCGAGCGCACACGGCACCAATGCCGCGTCGGCCGTCATGGCGGGCATGCGGGTGGTCGTGGTCGGCTGCCGGGAGAACGGTGACGTCGACGTCGACGACCTGCGGGCCAAGATCGATCAGCACCGCGAGTCGCTGGCCGCGATCATGATTACCTACCCGTCGACACACGGGGTGTTCGAGCACGACATCGCCGACATCTGCGCCCTGGTGCACGACGCCGGCGGGCAGGTGTACGTCGACGGCGCCAATCTGAACGCGCTGGTGGGCGTGGCCCGCCCGGGCCGGTTCGGCGGCGATGTGAGTCACCTGAACCTGCACAAGACGTTCTGCATCCCGCACGGCGGCGGTGGTCCCGGCGTGGGCCCTGTCGCGGTGCGCGCCCATCTGGCCGAGTTCGTGCCCGGTCACCCGCTGGCCGACGAACTGCCAGGTGCGGCGACCGTGTCGGCCGCACCGTACGGGTCCGCGTCGATCCTGCCGATCACCTACGCGTACATCGCGATGACCGGTGCGGAAGGGCTGCGTCGTGCGACGCTCACCGCGATCGCCTCGGCCAACTACATCGCCCGGCGGCTCGACGAGCACTATCCCGTCCTGTTCACCGGCACGGAGGGGGACGATGACGAGGGCTTCGTGGCCCACGAGTGCATCCTGGACCTGCGGTCACTGACCAAGGAGACCGGGGTGACCGTCGACGATGTGGCCAAGCGCCTCGCGGACTACGGTTTCCACGCTCCCACGATGAGCTTCCCGGTGGCCGGCACGCTGATGGTGGAGCCGACCGAAAGCGAGAACCTGGCCGAGCTCGACGCCTTCTGTGACGCGATGATTGCCATCCGCGGGGAGATCGACCGGATCGCCGCGGGCGAGTGGCCCGCCGACGACAACCCGCTGCGGGGCGCACCCCACACCGCCGAATGCCTGGTGGCCGACTGGGATCACCCGTACTCACGGGAGCTTGCCGTGTACCCGCTCGGCCTGCCGTCCGGTGGTGCGCGTCCCAAGGTGTGGCCGGGTTCGCGGCGGATCGACGGCACCTACGGCGACCGCAACCTGGTGTGCAGCTGCCCGCCGATCGACGCCTTCGCCGACGAGGCCTGACCGGATAGCGACACCGATCCGATACCGACACCGATCTGCGGGGCGCTGGGCGTCAGCCCCCGTAGATCAGGCGGTTGATCGTGACCGCGGCCTCGTTCTCCGGGGCCGGCATCGGATCCGGGGTCTCCGGGAACTTCACGGTCGCCGTCGCCTTCGGAAGAGGTGCGTCGCCGCGGAATCCGAGTGCCGTGAGCACGGCGAGTTGTCGTGGTGTGGCCAGGAAGTCGAAGAACGCGGCCGCCCCCTCGGACGCGTCGGCGGACACCTGCTTACCGGCCAGCCGGATCAGCGGGTAGTCGGCGATGGGGGTGGGGCCACCGGGCACGATCTCGGTGACCGTCGCCTTCTCGTCACCCTTCGTCAACTGATACAGCTTCTGCTCGGTGATGGGGACTGCCCTGACCGGGGAACTGCCGATGTCGGGGCCGATCGCCTTCAGCGCGGCCGTCGCCGTACCGTCCTGCGACTCGGGCGCGCCGTTGATGAGCGCGTTGACCACCGAGGCGACCCGGGGGAGAGCCGCGTCGTCACCGGTCAGCGGTCCGGTGGAACGGGTGAGTGTCGAGGCGACGGCCTGCGCGGCGAGGCTCGTGGCGTCCGACTGCGCGCCACGCGGCATCGCCATCCGCAGTGACCCGATACCGGGCAGTCCCAGCGTCGACAGACTGCCGTCGGAGGACTGCAGCGTGGGCAACTGGCTCCATTGCAGGGTGCCTTTGGCCTTGCTCCCGAGGTCGGGCTGCACCGCCAGCACCACCGGCGTGGTCACCAGCGACGTAGGCGTGCCCTCGATCGCGTCCGGCTTCGCCGTCGCCAGTTCCGCCGACCAGATGGTCGACTGCGGGATCCACGCCGCGGGCCGGTCACCCATCGACGCCGCATCCCAGGTGCCGGTGAGACTCTCCAGGGTGACCTTGGAGTCGCCGGCGCGCACCTGCACCCTGATGCAGTGGTCCCGGATGACCGGGTTGGTCCGGGTGAACGCCGCGGCCACAGTGTTCAGCGCCTCGACGATGTCGGGATCGGCGACGATGGGAACGGGTAGTTCACCCTCCACACACGAGCGCGCGGCGTTGGTGCCCTCGTCGTCGGACTTGCCCGCGAAATGCTGCCAGGCGACGACCATGGCGATCACGATCATCACCGCGATGATGCCCAACAGCAGGCCGCGGCTGATGCCGCGACGCTGAGGTGCCGGGCCGTCGTCGTCGCGGTGTCTCCGGTGCTGTGCCAACTCCTAGAGCCTTTCGCATCTCATCCCACGCTGAACACCCGCGCCCGACCGTTCACGGGTGGACGCCCCTCCACAATATGCAACCGGGCCGCCACCCGTCTCGAATAGAGATGGTGACGGCCCGGCTGGATCATGGGGCGGCGCCCTTATGACCGAGTGGTCATGACTTAGGCATTGGCTGCCTTGTATTCCCTCCGCTTGCGATGCAGGATCGGCTCGGTGTAGCCGCTGGGCTGTTTCGCGCCTTCGAGGATAAGCTCCTTGGCCGCCTGGAACGCGATATTCGTCGCGAAATCCGGTGCCATGGGCCGGTACTCGGGGTCGTCGGCGTTTTGCCGGTCGACCACCGGAGCCATCCGCTCGAGCGCGGCGACCACGTCGTCGGCGGTCACGATGTCGTGGCGGATCCAGTTGGCCAGCAGCTGGCTGGAGATGCGCAGGGTGGCGCGGTCCTCCATGAGTGCCACATCGTGGATGTCGGGGACCTTGGAGCAGCCGACGCCATGGTCGATCCAGCGGACCACGTAGCCCAGGATCGACTGGCAGTTGTTGTCGAGTTCTTCCTTCTTCTCCTCGTCGGACCAGTCGGTGCTGGGGGCGAGCGGGATGGTCAGGATGTCGTCGACCGACGCCGGATCACGCTTGGCGATCTCGTTCTGCACCTCGAACACGTCGACCTGGTGGTAGTGCATGGCGTGCAGCGTCGCGGCGGTGGGCGAGGGCACCCACGCGGTGGTGGCGCCGGCGCGCGGCTGACCGATCTTGGTCTCCACCATCTGTGCCATGAGGTCGGTCATCGCCCACATGCCCTTACCGATCTGAGCCTTGTGCTGCAGACCCGCATGCAGGCCGGTGTCGACGTTGAAGTCCTCGTAGGCGTTGATCCACTTCTGCTGCTTCATCTCGCCCTTGCGGATCACCGCACCCGCCTCCATGGAGGTGTGGATCTCGTCGCCCGTGCGGTCGAGGAAGCCGGTGTTGATGAACACGACGCGGCTCTCGGCGGACTTGATGGCGGCCTTGAGGTTGACCGTGGTGCGGCGTTCCTCGTCCATGATGCCCACCTTGAGGGTGTTCTCGGGCAGCCCGAGCACCTGCTCGACGCGGCCGAACAGCTGCGCGGTGAACGCGACCTCGTCGGGGCCGTGCATCTTGGGCTTGACGATGTAGATCGAGCCGGTCCGCGAGTTCTGCTTGCCCTCGGCCGACAATCCGTGCTTGCCGATCAGCGAGGTGAACAGGGCGTCCTGGATACCCTCGGGGACTTCGTTGCCGTCGGCGTCGAGGATCGCCGGGTTGGTCATCAGGTGACCGACGTTGCGGACGAACAGCAGCGAGCGGCCGTGCAGGTCGAACCCGCTGCCGTCGGGCGCGGTGTACTCACGGTTGTCGGCCAGGACGCGGGTGAAGGACTTGCCGCCCTTGCTGACCTCCTCGGCCAGGTCGCCCTTGTTCAGGCCCAGCCAGTTGCGGTAGCCGACGACCTTGTCGTCGGCGTCGACCGCTGCGACCGAGTCCTCGAAGTCCATGATCGTGGTGATGGCCGACTCCAGGACGACATCCTTGATGCCGGCCGGATCGGTCTGGCCGATCGGGGACGACGGGTCGATCTCGATGTCGATGTAGAGGCCGTTGTTGCGCAGCAGCACCGAGGTGGGGGCGCCCGCCTCGCCCCGGTAGCCGGAGAGGGCCGACGGGTTGGCCAGCGCGGTCACCCCGGACGCGGTGCTGATCTGCAGCGCGCCGTCGACGACGGCCAGACCGGTCACGTCGGCGTAGCTGCCCGATTCCAGCGGCACGGCCTGGTCGAGGAAGTTCTTGGCGTACGCGATGACCTTGTCGCCGCGGACCTTGTTGTAGGCACCGACCTTCTCCGCACCGTCGGTCTCGGGGATGACGTCGGTGCCGTAGAGCGCGTCGTACAGCGAACCCCAGCGCGCGTTGGCGGCGTTGAGGGCGAACCGGGCGTTGAGGATGGGGACCACGAGCTGCGGGCCGGCGGTCTCGGCGATCTCCGAGTCGACGCCGGTGGTGGAGATCTGGAAGTCCTCGGGAACGTCGACGAGGTAGCCGATCTCGATCAGGAACGCCTTGTAGGCGGGGAAGTCGATGGCGCCGGGATGGTCACGGTGCCACTGGTCGATCTTGGCCTGCAGGTCGTCGCGGATGGCGAGCAGTTCGCGGTTGCGGGGAGCCAGATCGTTGATCACCTCGGCGGCACCCGACCAGAAGGCTTCCTGGTCTACGCCGCTGCCCGGCAACGCCTCGTTGTTGATGAAGTCGTACAGGACGGGTTCGACCTGCAAGCCGTGGACGTTGATCCGGTCGGACATGACTGCCTTTCATGGGTGGGACGGAACTACTCACCGCAGAGGGATCCCCGCAGGTGACACCGCAATGCTACTCGCCGGTAATTTAGGTCTTTCCGGCACAGTCCGTGGTGTCCGCAATTCCGCGTAGTCGATCAAGAATTGATTCTCGCAGAAGACTGCCGCGCTCGGCGATATCCGATTGGCGGCGCACATACTCGGCCCGGCCTGCCGGGGTTTCCACGCAGACGGGGTCGTAGCCCAGCGCGGTCAGGTCGTACGGACTCGCGCACATATCGAGCTCGCGGGCATCCAGGGCCAGTCGGAAGGCCGCGAAGATCAGATCGGACTCGATGAGAGGAATCATACGCAGGCACACCCGGTACAGATCCATGGTGGTGTGCAGGCAGCCGGGTTGTTCGTTCGCCTGCTGTGACGAGCGCGACAACTGTCGTTCGTTGAGAGGTGCGGCGGCCTCGGTGAAGAACCGGAACGCGTCGAAATGGGTGCAGCGCAGCGGCATCGATTCGATCACCGCGTTGGTGCCGGCGGCACCGAGGCGCAGCGGAAGACTGTGCCGGGGCCGGTCGGTGCGGAACACCATCGCCCACTCGTGCAACCCGAAACAACCCAGCCGCGGAGGCCGTCCCGCGGTCGCCGCCAGCAGCGCGACGGTCGAGTGCAACTGCTCTGCGCGTTCGGTCACGAGTGCGGGATCGGCGTGGACGCCGTCCCGGCCGCGCACGTAGCCCGGCAGTTTCAGATACTCGTCGGCATCGGCCAACGCGGTACCGATACCGGGATGCCAGCGGGTCACATGCGCCGGCCGCGACCCGTAGTAGGTGAACAGGAAGTCGATGACCGGGTGCTTCTCACCGGATTTCCGGCGGCGCAGGTAGTCGCCGATCAGCGCGTCGACGCGGTCGGCGTGCTGAGCGCGCAGCTCACGCCACTGCGCGCCGGTCAGCGGCGGAGCGGTGGTTGCGGTCACGGCCGGGGACATCACAGAACTCATCTCGAACCCCGATGGTAGTTGGAGCGTCGAGATGGGTTCTGTGTGTCGGTCTGCGTTCCCCGATCAGGTGCTGACCCTGACTAGGCGGTGACTTCGGAGCGGTCGCCACCCCACAGGGTGTGGAACGACCCTTCCTTGTCGATGCGCCGATAGGTGTGCGCGCCGAAGTAGTCGCGCAGACCCTGCGTGAGGGCGGCGGGCAGGCGTTCGCTGCGCAGCGCGTCGTAGTACGACAGCGACGAGCCGAACGCCGGCACCGGGATGCCGGTGGCGGCAGCGGTGGCCACCACGCGCCGCCAGCTGTCGACGCCGGCTTCGACGGCCTCGCGGAAGTACGGTGCCAGCAGCAGACTCGGGAGCTGCGGGTTCTCGGCGTACGCCTCGCGGATGCGGTTGAGGAACTGGGCCCGAATGATGCAGCCGCCGCGCCAGATGGTGGCCAGGGCGCCGGGGTCGACGTCCCAGCCGTACTCTTTGCTGCCGGCGGCGATCTGATCGAAGCCCTGCGCGTAGGCGACGACCTTCGACGCGTACAGCGCGGCGTGGATGTCGTCGATGAACGTGTCCTTGTCGGTGGGCGCCGCGGCGAGCGTGCCGGCCGACAGGCCGGCGGCGGCCTTGCGCTGGTCGGTGGAACTCGACAACGCGCGCGCGAACACCGCCTCGGCGATACCCGTGGTGGGGATACCCAGGTCGAGCGCGGACTTGACCGTCCAGCGGCCGGTGCCCTTCTGGCCCGCTTCGTCGACGATCACGTCGACGAGCGGCTTGCCGGTCTCGGCGTCGACCTGCGCGAGCACCTCGGCGGTGATCTCGACCAGATAGCTTTCCAGCGCGCCGGTGTTCCAGCGGGCGAAGACGTCGGCGATCTCGGCGTTGGGCAGGTCGAGCACCCGGCGCAGCAGGTCGTAGGCCTCACCGATGAGCTGCATGTCGGCGTACTCGATGCCGTTGTGGACCATCTTCACGAAGTGGCCGCTGCCGTCGGGACCGATATGGGTGCAGCAGGGCTCACCGTCGACCTTGGCCGCGACCGACTCCAGCAGGGGGCCGAGAGACTTGTACGACTCGGCCGGTCCGCCGGGCATGATCGCCGGACCGTTGAGGGCGCCTTCCTCGCCGCCGGAGATGCCGGCGCCGACGAAGTGCAGGCCGCGTTCGGCGAGGGCCTTCTCTCGCCGGATCGTGTCGGTGTACAGCGCGTTGCCGCCGTCGATGATGACATCGCCCGGTTCCATCGCGTCGGCGAGGCTGTCGATGACCGCGTCGGTGGCGGCGCCGGCCTGCACCATGATCAGGGCGCGGCGCGGGCGTTCGAGTGCGGCGACGAACTCCTCGATGGTCTCGCTGCGGATGAAGCTGCCCTCGTCCCCGTGCTCGGCGAGCAGGGCATCGGTCTTGGCGACGCTGCGGTTGTGCAGCGCGACCGTGTAGCCGTTGCGCGCGAAGTTTCGGGCGATGTTGGAGCCCATGACGGCCAGACCGGTGACACCGATCTGGGCTTTTGGCGTGGCGGTGCCGACAGCGGTTTCAGGAGTGGTCATGGACGCAATCCTATGGGTTTGCTCCCGGCCATGTGTCGTGGCCCACGTACTGGTCAGTAGGTGTGAGGAGACCGGCAGCCGCGAACAGACGTGACAGCTCGGTCAGCCAGGGCAACGCGACGGTTCAGGCGGTGGCGAACAGGCGTGAGAGCTCGGTGAGCCACGGTATCGCGACGGCGAGCGTGGGGACGACGAGGATGGCCGCGGCGCCGGTGTAGGCCGCCGCCGACACCCAGCGGGGTGATTGCGGATCTCGCAGGCGGTGCACCCGGGCGAGGGTGGTGGGACCGCCGACGGCCATCGCGCCGCGGGGGGCGACGGCGTCGGCGCAGGCCACGAGCGCCCGGCCGAGGGTGGTGGGAGTGGTGGCGGCGACGGCCTGGTCGTCGGCGAGGGCTTCGACGAGCAGTTCCACCGCACCCAGGGCGGACTTGCTGCGAACGAACCGGGGGAATGCCTCGTGCAGCGCGATGAACGCCTCGAGGACGAGGTCGTGGCGGGCGCGAAGGTGGGCGCGTTCGTGGGCGAGGACGGCGCGCAATTCGTCCTCCGACAACCGGGCGACGACGCCTTCGCTGATGACGACGCGCTGGCGCAGTCCGGGCAGGCAGTAGGCCAACGGGGTGTCGACGTCGATCATCCGGACGTCGCGGGCGAACAGCGAGTTGGCCGCGGAGTGGTCGCAGCGGTCGAGCAGGTCGATGAGGTGGCGGTGCGCGGCGCGGCGGGCACGGGTGCGGACCCCGACGCGGATGGTGGTGTAGAACAGCCGGACACCGATGATCAGGGTGATGGCGAGAACGGTGACGGACACGATCCACAGGGGCAGTCCGATGCGGTCGATCTCTTTGACCGGGTTGGTGGTGGGGGCGCCGTCGGCCCCGGGCTCGAGGAGATTGGACGCGATCGCCAGGCCACAACTGAACGCGGACAGCACCGCGGCCAGGGCAATCGCCTGCCACAGAGTCATCGCGGCTCGTGGGGCTCTGATCTGCCAGCGTGCGCGGGAGAGCAGCTCCGCGGCGGGACAGATCAGGATCACGGTCACGACACCGAAGATCAGGGCGGTCATCGGTCATCCTTGAGCTGTGAACGGGAGGGCTACGGTCGGCCGGTCACGTCAGTTATGTCACCGGGGCGTCCGTGGACACAAATCTAGCTTGCGTGATCGTGATCTCGTGCGGCTTCGAGCGCATCGAGTGCATCGCGCAGGGCTGCGGCCTCCTCGGCACCGACGCGGCCGACGAACGACACCAGAGCCGCGTGCCGCGATCCGGGGGCGTCGGCTTCGCTCAGGGCGTCGACCATGAGGCTGGCGACGAGGTCTTCGCGCGGGTGGGTGGGCACGTACTTGTGCGCCCTGTCGTCGCGGATCTGGGTGACCAGGTTCTTCTTGGCCAGACGCTGCAGAACGGTCATCACCGTGGTGTACGCGAGGGAGCGGTTACGCGACAGCGATGCGTGGACCTGGCGAACAGTCTGCGGCTGCGGACTACCCCACAAGGTATCCATCACCGCGCGCTCCAAGTCACCCAAACCGTTCATCTTTCTCATCTTACTGCGTTCCTCCCTTGGTGCTCTGTTGTGTATCCGGCGGCCGTCTTGTCGGCGGTCGGTACAGCTTGGGCCGCGGGACTGGCGTGGCCGTGCTGTCGTGGCTGGTCAGGCATCCCTTCTTCGGATCTCGATCGCGAGCTTGACATGTTGGTAAGGGTAGCCTACATTAATTACAACGTCGGACCGCGCGAGAGTCCTGAGGGCTGCAGAGACCCCCGGTCCACGTCACGAAAGGCCCTACCTCTCCAACGAGGGGTAGGGCCTTTCGGTTCCTCCGGCACGCTTTTCGCTCATGATGATCGCGATCGGTGGGGCCCGGAACCCGGCATGAGCGGTGCGGATGCCACTTCCGTGACTTCGATCACAAACTGGAGGGAACGGGTCGGGTCGGCCTCGTGATGACACCGCCCGGGGGCCGTGACAATCTGGGATCCATGAGCACACTCACTGTTGAGGAAATCGTGAACAACCTGAACGACGTCCGGGGTTTCGACGCCGAGATCGGCCAGAAGTTCACCTCGATCGATGCCGATGGCCTGGTCGCGACGCTGGAGTTGTCGGCCAAGCATCATCAGCCGTTCGGCATCGTCCACGGGGGTGTGTACTGCGCGGTGGCCGAATCGGCGGCCAGTATGAGCGGCGCCTACTGGCTGCATGCCACCGGGATCGGCGGCACCGCGGTGGGCGTGAACAACAGCACCGATTTCCTGCGCTCGGTCAGCGAGGGCACCATCTCGATCCGCACCAGCCCGATCCACCGTGGCCGCCGCCAGCAGCTGTGGGCTGTCGAGTTCACCGACGCCGACGGAAGAGCGCTGGCCCGGTCGCAGGTGCGACTGCAGAACATTGAACTGCCCGATTCCGCACCCTCGAACGGTGGTGAGTGACCGCCGCCGGCAACCCACGCACCCTGTCCGACTCCGTGCGTGGGCGCATCGATGATCTGCTGGCGCCGGTTGACGCCGACCTCGCCACCTGCTTTCCCGGCGATGATCCGTCGGGCCAGCCCGCACACACCGTGTACGTCAGCGCCGCCGACGCCGACCCGGGCACGCCGAGGGAGTGGGGTGAACGCGCGATCACGCTCGCGGGGGAGACCTTCGGGGTGCTCGGTGAGCTGGCCGGCGAACAGGTCATCGGCATCGTTCTCGACAGGTTGCGTACCAACCCGATCGAGGACCTGAGAATCGACCTCGAGGACGGGTACGGCTGGCGCCCCGACGACGTCGAGGATGCCCACGCCAGGGCGGCAGGGCGCACCCTGCGCGACTGGTCGGCCGACGCCCCGCACGCACCCCGCAGTTTCGGGGTCCGGGCCAAGGGCCTCGGCGCCGTCGAACGGCCTCGCGGGCTGCGCACACTGGAACTCGTCCTCGACGCCGCAGGCGGTGTGCCCGACGGTTTCGTCTTCACCGTCCCGAAGCTCCGGGACGTGCGTCAGGTGGACGCCGTCAACGTGCTGTGCGAGGAGTTCGAACGCGTGCACGGCCTCGCCGAGGGGGCGCTGCGGTACGAACTGCAGATCGAGATTCCGCAGGCGGTCCTCGGTCCGGACGGCACCGCCACACTCGCCCGGGCCATCCACCGGGGCAGGCCGCGGCTGTCCGGGCTGCACTACGGCACCTACGACTACAGCGCGGCCTGCGGGGTCGTCTCGGCCCAGCAGTCCCTGGCCCATCCGGTCGCCGACCACGCCAAGGCGGTCATGCAGGCCGCGGCCGCGCAGACCGGGGTGTGGGTGAGCGACGGGTCGACCCAGGTACTGCCCACGGGAACCCCCGACAACATCGCCGCGGCGGTACGCCGGCACCACTCGCTCGTGGTCCGCTCCCTCGAACGGGGTATCTACCAGGGCTGGGACATGCACCCCGGTCACCTGGTGACCCGCTGGCTCGCGGTGGTCGGATTCTTCCGTGGCGCCATGCCGGGCGCCGCCGCACGGTTGCAGGCGTACTTCGAGCGGTCCGGTGGGGACGTCGCCGACGAGCCGGCCACCGCGATGTCGTTGTCCTTGGTCATCGGGCGGGGTATCGCCGCGGGCGCCTTCACCTACGACGAGGTGGCCGCGATCGCGCCGCTGGTCACCGAGTCCGCCCTGGAGTCGCTGCGCGCCGGCGGGGGAGCGTTGGCGGACTGAACAGGTGCGACCGGTCGCGACATGGTGAGTTCCCGCTCGTCGAGCCGGGGGCCGCGACCCGTGGCAGGATGACGACAACCGGGATCTGGACCCAACGGTGTTGAAGGAGATGAATCCGTGCGCCTGTCGCCACATGAGCAAGAGCGGCTGATGGTTTCGTATGCGGCAGACCTGGCCCGGCGACGGAAGGCCCGCGGACTCAAGCTCAACCATCCCGAGGTGGTGGCGATCGTCACCGAGCACGTGCTCGAGGGCGCACGCGACGGGCGGTCGGTGGCCGAGCTGATGACCTCGGGACGCGAGGTGCTCAGCCGCGACGACGTGCTCGACGGCATCCCCGAGATGCTGCACGACGTCCAGGTGGAGGCGACGTTCCCGGACGGGACCAAACTCGTCACTGTCCACAGCCCGATCGACCCGGGACCCGGATCGTCGCGGGTGCCGGGTGAGGTGATCGCCGAGGACGGCGACATCGAACTGAACATCGGCGCCGACCCGGTGCGGCTCGTCGTCACCAACACCGGCGACCGGCCGGTCCAGGTGGGCAGTCACGTGCATTTCCCACAGGCCAACGGCGCGCTCAGCTTCGACCGCACCGCCGCGTACGGGCGTCGTCTCGACATCCCGGCCGGCACCGCGGTGCGCTTCGAGCCGGGTATCGAGATGACGGTGACACTGGTCCCGCTCGGTGGCACCCGCGAGGTGTACGGCATCTCGCTCGACGCACCCGGCAAACTCGACGGCCCGGCGACCGGCATCACCGAGGAGATCTGACATGGCACTTCTCGGACGCGACCGTTACGCCCAGCTGTTCGGCCCGACCACCGGCGACCGGATCCGGCTCGCCGACACCGACCTGCTGATCGAGGTCACCGAGGACCGCTCCGGCGGTCCGGGTCTGGCCGGTGAGGAGGCGGTGTTCGGCGGCGGCAAGGTGATCCGCGAGTCGATGGGCCAGAGCCGCGCCACCCGCGCCGAGGGCGCCCCCGACACCGTCATCACCGGTGTGGTGATCCTCGACCATTGGGGAATCATCAAGGCCGACCTGGGTATTCGCGACGGCCGCATCGTCGCGATGGGCAAGGCCGGCAACCCGGACACCATGACCGGGGTGCATCCGAAGCTCGTGATCGGGCCGTCGACGGAGGTCATCGCCGGCAACGGCAAGATCGTCACCGCCGGCGCCATCGACTGCCACGTGCACTTCATCTGCCCGCAGATCATGGACGAGGCACTCGGCAACGGCATCACCACGCTGATCGGCGGCGGCACCGGCCCGGCCGAGGGCAGCAAGGCCACCACGGTCACCCCCGGCGCCTGGCACCTGGCGTCGATCCTCGCAGCGACCGATCACTGGCCGATGAACATCGCGCTGCTCGGCAAAGGCAACACCGTCAGCGCGGCGGCCATGCATGAGCAGATCCTGGCCGGCGCTTCGGGTTTCAAGCTGCACGAGGACTGGGGCTCGACTCCGGCGGCCATCGACGCCTGCCTGCGGGTGGCCGACGAGACCGGTGTTCAGGTGGCACTGCACTCGGACACTCTCAACGAGGCCGGTTTCGTGGAGGCCACGCTCGGCGCGATCGCCGGACGCAGCATCCACGCCTACCACACCGAGGGGGCCGGCGGTGGTCACGCACCCGACATCATCACGGTCGCGGCCTACCCGAATGTCCTTCCGTCGTCGACCAATCCGACGCGTCCGCACACCGTCAACACCCTCGACGAGCATCTCGACATGCTGATGGTGTGCCATCACCTCAATCCGACTGTGCCCGAGGATCTCGCGTTCGCCGAAAGCCGGATCCGGCCGTCGACGATCGCGGCCGAGGACCTGCTGCACGACTTGGGCGCGATCTCGATGATCGGGTCCGACTCGCAGGCGATGGGCCGCATCGGTGAGGTGGTGCTGCGCACCTGGCAGACCGCGCACGTGATGAAGGTCAAGCGGGGGTCGCTGCCCGGCGACGGCCGCGCCGACAACGTGCGCGCCCAGCGGTACGTCGCCAAGTACACGATCTGCCCCGCCGTCGCGCACGGTTTCGACGACGAGATCGGCTCGGTCGAGGAGGGCAAACTCGCCGACCTGGTGCTGTGGGATCCCGCGTTCTTCGGGGTGCGACCGGATCTGGTGATCAAGGGGGGTGCGATCGCCTGGGCGGCGATGGGTGATGCGAACGCGTCGATCCCCACCCCGCAGCCGGTGCTGCCGCGGCCGATGTTCGGTGCCGCGCCCAAGGCGGCGGCCGCCACGTCGATCAGTTTCGTCGCGCCCGGGGCCCCCGGGGATCTGGCCGGACGTATCGGTGTGGACCGAAAGCTGGTGCCGGTCAAGAACACCCGAAAGGTCGGCAAGGCCGACATGCCCGGCAATGACGCCTGCCCGCGTATCGAGGTGGAGCCGGACACCTTCACCGTCCGCGTCGACGGCGAGGTGTGGGAGGCCGAGCCGGTGGCCGAATTGCCCATGGCGCAAAGGTATTTCCTGTTCTGATGGATGCGTCCCTACAGGCGCCGCTGGCGATGATGCTGAGTCTGGCCGACTCTCGTCTGCCGGTCGGCGGTCACGTCCATTCCGGCGGTGTGGAGCAGGCCGTCGCCGACGGCGATGTGCGGTCGGTGGCCACGCTTGCCGATTTTCTGCGCCGCCGGGTGGAATCGGCGGGTCTGGTGGCCGCGTCGGTGGCGGCGCAGGTGAGCGCCGGTGAGCTGAGTGTGTCGCGAGCTCAGCGGGAGATGGATGCGCGCACCCCGTCGAGCGCCGCCCGGCAGGCCTCCTACGCGCAGGGCAGGGGAATGGTCCGGCTGGCGAAAAGGCTGTATCCGCACCATGATTGGTCCGAACACAGTCCGGCTACCCACCTTCCGGTGATCAGCGGGTCGGTGGGTGCGGTGGCCGGGCTGTCACCACTGCAGACCGCGCTGGTTCTGGTGTACACAACGATGAGCGGTTCGGCCACCGCGGGCCAGCGGCTGCTGGCGCTCGACCCGGCCGATGTCGCGATCACGATCGCCGAACTGTCGCCGCTGTGCGAGCAGGTGGCCCGGGAGGCGACCACCGGACTCGCTGACCTGTCCGACCCGATCTTCGACATCTTCGCCGAACGGCACACGCGGCGCGACATGCCGCTGTTCATGTCGTGACCGGCACCCGACCTGTTCAACGAAGGAGCGAAAACCCATGCCACCCCATCTGATCGACGGCGAACCGCACAGCCACGACCACGACCGTCCCCGCCGGCACCGGGAGCCGGGGGAGGCACTGCGCATCGGTGTGGGCGGGCCGGTCGGCTCGGGCAAGACCGCGCTGGTGGCGGCGCTGTGCCGGGAACTGCGGGACGAACTGTCGCTGGCCGTGGTGACCAACGACATCTACACCACCGAGGACGCGGACTTCCTGCGCCGGCACGCCGTGCTGCCCGACGAGCGCATCACCGCCGTGCAGACCGGCGGCTGCCCGCACACCGCGATCCGCGACGACATCACCGCCAACCTCGACGCCATCGACGACCTCATCGCCGCGAACCCCCCGCTGGATCTGATCCTGGTGGAATCGGGCGGCGACAACCTGACAGCGACGTTCTCCACCGGACTGATCGACGTGCAGATCTTCGTGATCGATGTCGCCGGTGGCGACAAGGTGCCGCGCAAGGGCGGGCCGGGTGTCACTTACTCGGATCTGCTGGTGGTCAACAAGATCGACCTCGCCGAACGGGTCAACGCCGACCTCGACGTCATGCGCCGCGATTCGGCGAAGGTCCGCGAGGGCCGCCCGACGGCGCTGATCTCGCTGACCGACGACCCGTCGGCGAGCGACGTACTGGCCTGGGTGCGCACCCAACTCGCCGAATACGCGAACCCCGATGTGTCCGAGGCGGATCCGCGCACAGCAGATGTTCACTGACGTCACGATCGTCGCCCGGTCCGACGCGTCGATCCACACCTCCGCCACGGGCGGGCTCGCGGTGCGGCGCACCGGGCCGTCGAGGCTGCATCTGATCTCCACGGCCGCAACACCTCTCGGCGGCGACGAGATCAAGATCAGGGTGGTGGTGGAGGCCGGCGCGCGACTCGAGCTGGGGTCGGTCGCGGCCACCATCGCGCTGCCCGCCGCGGGGCGGGCCGACTCGTCGACCCGATGGCTGATCGAGGTGGACGAGGGCGGTGAGCTGGCGTGCGATCCGGAGCCGACGATTGTCGCCGGCGGTGCCGACCACACCACCTCCACGGTCGCGCGCCTGCACTCCGATTCGCGGGTGCGTATCGCCGAGCACGTGCAGATCGGCCGGGGCGTAACCGATGCCGCGATCGGGGGACGGTGGTCCGGGTCGATGCGGGTAGACGTGGGAGAACATCCGGTGCTGCGGCATCGGCTGGTGCTGGGGCCCGGGGAGATCAGTCGTGGGCACCGAGGACTGAGCTCGACGTTCGTCTACCCTGACCCCCGGCCGGAGATGGTCTCGTCGAAGGAGTACGCGGCCCGGTTGCGTCTCGCGGCCGTTCCTGGTGCCGGGATCGCCGATCCGTCCGGCACACCGACGTTGACGACCGTGCTCGCCGATCGTGTCTTCGCCGCACGCGAGATCGCCGCAGAACTTTCCTGACCGAACTTTCCTGACCAGAACTTTCCTGGCCGATTCGTGCCTGGAACACCGGTCACGTCCCTGCAGCACCTACCCGGAGACGACAGCAGCCGAGGGGAAAATCCTCGGCTGCTGTGCGTCGATGGGGTGCCGGCCGGCTCAGCCCGCTTCGGTCTCGGGCTTCTTCTCTTCGGTCGCAGTGCCCTTGGCCAACTCGCCCTCGACGTCGTCGACCGACGAATGCTCGATCTCGCTGAGGTGGCCGAGGGCGGTGCGCGCGTACACCTGCTGCTCGGTGACGGCCAGCTGGGAACGGCCGCGGGTGGTGAACGCGAAGAACCAGTTGATGAGGGTGTTGAGGCGGTTGCGGAAGCCGACCAGGTACACCAGGTGCAGCGCCAGCCAGCCCAGCCACGCGAAGTAACCCTCGGTCTCGAACTTCTTCTTGGTACCGGGGATCGGCACCTGCATCACCGCGCTGAAACGCGAGATGGTGGCCATCGACCCCTTGTCGTAGTAGCTGAACGGCTTACGTTGCTCGGGGGTCTGGCCCTTGCTGAGTTCGGCCTTGATGGCGTCGGCCGCGTACCGGCCACCCTGGATGGCGCCCTGGGCGACGCCCGGCACCCCGTCGACGGCCATCATGTCGCCGACCACGAACACATCCGGGTGGCCGGGGATCGACAGGTCGGGGCCGACCTTCACGCGGCCGGCGCGGTCGAGCTCGACACCGGACTGCTCGGCGAGCTGCTTGCCCAGCGGGCTGGCCTGAACACCGGCCGACCACACCTTGCACTGCGACTCGATCCGCCGTGTGGTGCCGTCTTTCTCCTTGACCGTGAGGCTGTCGTAGTCGAGGTCGACGACCATCGCGCCGAGCTGGATCTCCACACCCATCTTCTCCAGCCGCGCCGCGGCCTTCTTGCCGAGCTTCTCACCGAACGGCGGAAGCACGGCGGGAGCGGCGTCCAGCAGAATCACCCTGGCCAGCGTCGCGTCGATGTTGCGGAAGGCGTCCTTGAGTGTCTTGTCGCTCATCTCCGCGATCTGACCGGCCAGCTCCACGCCGGTCGGACCGGCGCCGATCACGACGAAGGTCAGCAGGCGCTCGCGTTCGGCGGGGTCGGTGGACAGCTCGGCCTGCTCGAAGGCACCGAGGATACGGCCACGCAGTTCGAGGGCGTCGTCGATGGTCTTCATGCCGGGCGCGTATTCGGCGAAGTGGTCGTTGCCGAAGTACGACTGGTCGGCGCCGGCGGCGATGATGAGTTTGTCGTACGGGGTGGTGGTGAACCGTTCGAGCAGTCGCGAGGTGACCGTGCCGTTCTTGAGGTCGATCTCGGTGACGTCGCCGAGCATCACCTGCACGTTGCGCTGTTTACGCAGGATGACGCGGGTGGCGGGCGCGATCTCGCCTTCGGACACGATGCCGGTGGCCACCTGGTAGAGCATCGGCTGGAACAGGTGGTGGGTCGTGCGGGCGATCAGCGTGATGTCGACATCGGTCTTGCGCAGGCGCTGGGCAGCGAACAGTCCGCCGAATCCCGAACCGATGATGACGACATGCGGGCGGCTCATGAGTGGACGACTCCTGTCAGGTGGTGCGTTCGGTGACGGGCGACCATGCGCCCCGTGCGCACCGATATGTACCAACGCGCACAGTCGTTACGGTAGTCGCTTATCCGGCTTCGGTCGCGATGAAAGGAAACTCCGTTGTGGCAGCCCTGCGGTGACGACCACCCGATGCGGCATTCTGGGTGCGATGACCTGGGGGAACCGGCCCCGGGGCGGGGGTGGTCACCGATCGCCGGACCGGCGTGGCGCGGCGGTCGGGGACACCGCGGCCATGGGAAGAACGGTCTTGCGAAGAAGAACGGTCTGGGGCGATCCGACCTGGGGTGATGCCGCGGAAGCGGACCGTCGGGGCCTGCCCGATCTCCCACTGGGCGCGAGACAATTCGTACTCGACGTCCGCGAGATCGGCGTCGGCGTCGTCTTCGGGTACCGCCACCCAGGTCAGGCACATGCCCAGCTTCTCCATCACCCGCCGCGAACCGATGTTCGCCGCCGTGGTGGTGGCGAACACCCGCTGGGTGCCCAACCTCCGGAACGCCATCGAGATGAGCGCCTCGGAGGCCTCAGTGGCCAGGCCCGAACCCCACCACCGCCGAGCCAGCCGGTAGCTCAGTTCGAGTTCGGACCGCGGGCTGTGTCCCGGATGACGCAGCGACACCCACCCGACGAAGCTGCCGGTGCGGCGTTCCCGGGCCACCCACAATCCGCCCTTGGCGGACCGCAGGTGCGATTCCGCGCGCGGAACGACCCAGTCGACGATCTCCTCACGCGGGGTGGGCGCACCGCCACTGACGTAACGCATCACCTCGGGGTCGCTGTCGAGGAGCACAAGGTCGTCGACGTCGGCGGCCGAGACCGGGTCCAGACGAAGGTGGCGCGTCTGGAGGATCACCGGTGACCCCTTCCGCTGCTGTACGTCTGGCCTGCTGTGACTACCGCTGTTGTTTCACCGGCCGAATCCGCGCCGGTACACGACCCGTTTGCCGCCTTCGGGTGAGTCTACGTCGTCACCTCCATACCTGTGGGTGTGATCGGGTGTATCGCCTGTCACTGTCGGGCATCGCCGACTGCCGGCCCGGAAGGTCGGACCGAGCCGTTAGGGTTTGCCCTGTGCACGAACACAGCCCTTCACATGTAGACGCTTCCGGCCCCGCAGCGGATGTCCCCGGAGCCGATGTCCCCGCCGACGACGACATCATCAGCGAGGAGCGAGTCGTGATCCGCCGCGTGCCCGGCGGAGGCGTCGATGTCCCGGTGTCCTTGCGCTGGGGCGACATGGACCTGAACCACCACGTCAACAACGTGGTGATCGCCCGGATCTTCGAGGAGTCCCGGATCCGGGCGCTGGCGACGTGGTTCCGCCGCGACATCGGTGCGGTGCGTCCTGTCACCGTGGTCGCGCGGCAGGACATCGAGTTCCGGGTGCCGCTGATGTACAGCTTCGCGCCCGCCCGGGTGGGTGTGTCCGTCGGCCGCATCGGCACCAAGTCGGTCACCATCGGTGGGCAGTTGTACTCGGCGCACGGTGAGCTGTGCGCGATCGCGCGGACCGTTCTGGTGGCCATCGACCGGGAGTCCGGTGCATCGCAACACCTGTCCGACGAGGTCAAGGCCGTCTTCGAGAGCTGGCGTGGTCCGCTGCCCGACCTCAAGGGCTGACCGAGACACAAGGCTGACGGTAAGAAGGCTGACGGGCAAGGGGAACCGACAATGCTGATCGTCCATCGCGCCGAACGCACCGATGCGCTGGCCGGCGTCCTGGCCGGGGTTCTCGCCGAACCTCTCACGCCGTCCGGCGGCGGACAGGCGGATCCTTTCGCGCCGGAGATCGTGAGCGTGCCCGCCCGCGGCGTGGAGCGATGGCTACAGCAGCACCTGGCTCGCACGCTTGGTACCGGGTCTGCGGGCGGCCACGACGGGATCTCGGCGAACATCGACTTCCCATCGCCGGCCGACCTGGCGGACCGGATCGTGGCAGCGGTCAATTCGGGTGTCCCGTTCAGCGCGACCGGTGACGGCCGTACCGACGACCCGTGGCGACCGGGGCGACTCGTGTGGCCGGTGCTGAGGGTTCTCGACGAGAGCCTCGATGACGCCGCGTTCCGGGTGATCGCGCGGCATGTGGGTGTGCAACCCGCCGGGCCGAACCGGCCCGACAGTACCGTTGACGACGCCGAATATCGCCGTGGCCGTAGGTATTCCACGGCACGTCAGATCGCGGACCTGTTCACCCGGTACGCGACAGCCCGGCCGGCCATGCTCGCCGGGTGGATCACCGGCCCCGTGGACGGGGTGGACCTCGACGGCACGGGTGCCGCTGTCGCCGACGGAATGGCCTGGCAGCCCGGATTCTTCCGCGCGGTGCACGACGAGATCGGGGTGCCGCATCCCGCTGAATACCTCGGCACGGTCTGCGACCGGCTGCGCGCCGACCCGGAGGCCGGGAGCCTGCCGGCCCGGCTGTCGGTGTTCGGGCCCACGCGCATCTCTGAGTCGTTCCGGCAGCTCCTCACCGCCACCGCCGAGCACCATGACGTTCACCTGTATCTGCCGCATCCGAGTCCGGTGCTGTGGTCGGCGGGTCCCTCTGCGTTGCGGGCGGACGGTGCACCGCGCAGACCCGCGCCGCCCGTGACGCGAAAACAGTGGGAGCGGCCGATGCCACGGCATCCGTTGCTGGCGAGTCTGGCACGGGACGTGGGGGAGTTGCAGGAACGTCTCACCGGGATCGCCGACCGCGATCTGCACCACGACATCGATGGCGCCGAATCCATGTCGTTGCTCCACGCACTGCAGGCAGGGCTGCGCGATGATCACCTGCTCCCGGGCGGAACCGTCGACGACGGCAGCGTCGAGGTGCATTCCTGTCATGGTCCGCACCGGCAGGTGGAGGTGCTGCGGGACCGGCTGCTGCATCTGTTTTCCGCCGACCCGACCCTGCAGCCGCGTGATGTGCTGATCATGTGCCCGGACGTGGAAACGTTCAGTCCACTGATCCGCGGCGCGTTCGGCCAGACCGGTCTCGACCATCCCGCGTTCTCGTTGCGGGTACGGATGGCTGATCGTGTTGTGCGGCAACTCAATCCGGTGCTAGAGGTGATCGCGCATGTCGTGGGGCTGGCCGCCGGCAGGCTCACCGCGAGTGAGGTCCTCGACCTGGCGTCCGCCGAACCCGTCCGGGTGCGTTTCGGTTTCTCCGACTCCGACCTCGACACCATCCGGGAATGGCTGGGCCGCAGCGGTATCCGCTGGGGGCTTGGGGCGCGTGAACGTAGCCGTTTCAACATGGGGGCGTTCCCGCAGGGCACCTTCGCCGCGGGACTCGACCGGATCGCGCTCGGCGCCGTCGCCGACGAGGCCGACGGGCAATGGCTGGGCACCGCGCTGCCCCTCGACGCCGTCGAGAGCACCGCCATCGACCTGTTCGGCCGCTTGACCGAGTTCATCAACCGGCTCGAACACGTGCTGTCGCAGATGGACTCGACCGCCACCCCCGCGCGCTGGGTAACGATCCTGAGCGACGGCGTGCGGGCGCTGACCGCCGCGATCCCGGGTGAGGAGTGGACCACCACCGCGGCGCTGCGCACCATCGGCAGGGTTCTCGACGACGGACCCACAGCCGACAGCGCGCCGCGGTCCACGGTGTGTGAGCTGCGGCCGGCCGATGTGCGCGACATGATGGCCGGGCTGCTGGCGAGCCGGGCCGGCCGCTCCAACTTCCGCACCGGCGAACTCACCGTGTGCTCGATGGTGCCGATGCGGTCGGTGCCGCACCGGGTGATCATCCTGCTCGGCATCGACGCCGACACCTTCCCGCGCGCCACCCGCATCGACGGCGACGACGTGTGCGGAACCCGACCGCTGGTCGGTGAACGCCATCCGCGCGACGAGGACCGGCAGGCCTTTCTCGACGCCATCTGGGCGGCCACCGAAACCCTGCACGTGTACGTCACCGGCGCCGACCCGATCACCGGCCGCCCGGTGCCGCCGGCCGTCGTCGTCAGCGAATTGGTCGACGCCCTCGACACTCTCACCGGCGGCGGCACCGTGGTGCGACGGCACACTCTGCACGCCTTCGACTCCCGCAATTTCGCCGCCGGTGCGATGCGCGGGATCACCGGACCTTTCAGCCACGACACGGCGCTCCTTGCCGGCGCGCTGGCCCAGCGATCCACGAGCGGTGAGGTGGCGGCGCCGGTGCCCGCGCGCTGTGTGTTTCCGATGCCCGACGACGAACCCACCGAGCACGACACGACCGGGCGCCCCGACATCGACCTGGGCGAGTTGATCGCCTTCCACACCTCACCGATCGAGGCGTTCTTCCGGCAGCGGCTGCAGATCTGGATACCGCAGGAGGAACTCGCCCACGCGGACGAGCTGGACATCGACCTCGGCGGACTCGACGAGTGGGGTGTGGGCGACAGGCTGTTGCGGCGGATGCTCGGCGGTGCGGACATGATGGACTGCCAGGCGGCGGAGCTGCGCCGGGGTACGTTGCCGCCCAGGATGTTCGGAACGCGTGAACTCCGGGAGATCGCGGCCGAGGTGAACCAGGTGTATGACGCGGTATCCCCGTTGCGTCAGGAGGCGCTCGGCGACGGCAGGCCGCGGACGGCAGATGTGCTGGTCCAACTCACGGACGGCCGCCGCATCCACGGCACGATCGCCGACGTGCACGGCGAAAGCATCATCACCGCGACGTTTTCCAAACTCCGGGCCAAACAGCGGCTGGCTGCGTGGATCGGTCTGCTCGCTCTGTCGGCGACGCGGCCGGCGGGCCCGGACACCGCGTCGTCCGTCGCCTCCGCTGTGGTCGTGGGCCGCAGCACCCGCGGAAGCGGTGGTGTTGCGCTGTCGCGGTTCGCTGTTCCCGAGGACCCGGTGGCTGTCCTGGAAGAGCTTGTCGCACTACGTGACCTGGGTTTACGGAAGATCCTTCCGGTGACCGCCGAGCTTGCCGCCGACTTTGTGGAGACGCAGCGCCGATCCAAGAGCAAGGTGGCGTTGTCGGCGGCGCGGCGCAATTTCGAGCGCGGCTATGGTGCCTCCGCCGACCGTTTCGTGCGGATGGCGTTCGGCGGGGATGTGTCGGCGGCCGTCGAGTTCGACGACCTGCTCGTCGACCGCATCGGTGATATCGGTGAGATCGATTGGACCGCGCTGGGTCTGGAACCGGATCCGGACTTGGACGAGGACGCCGACGCCGTGTTCTGCGCGCTGGCCCACATGCTGTGGATGCCACTGCTGACCCACGAGGTGAACGCATGACCACCGCATCCGGCAGCCCTGCGGCCGGGGACGCCGCCACACCGGCATCGTTCGATATCACCGCGCCCCTCCCGAACGGCACCACGGTACTGGAGGCGAGCGCCGGTACCGGCAAAACGTACGCGATCGTCGGGCTCGCGGCCCGCCGCGTCGCCGAGGGCATGCCGATCGACCAGGTTCTGCTGGTCACCTTCAGCCGCGCCGCCAGCGCCGAACTGCGGGAGCGGATGCGGGAGCGGGTACAGGGCTTGTGCCTGGCGCTCGCCGACCCGGACACGGCACGGCGATCACCGGACAGGCTCGAACGTTTCCTCGCCACAGGCGACTCGGTGGAGGTGGCCCGGCGGCGCGAGAACCTGCAGCGGGCGCTGTCGGACTTTGACGCGTCGACCATCGCCACCACTCACACGTTCTGTAACCGGATGCTGGAGGCGCTCGGCTTTCTCGGTGAACGGGAACCTGTCGCGGCCATCGTCGAGGATGTGGACGAGATGGTCGCCGAGGCCGCGCGCGACCTGTACATGGACGGCTTCAAGGACGCAGAGCATCCCGAGTTCGGTTTCGGTGCGGCCGAAGGCATCGCCAAGGATGCGATGCGCAATCCGGCGGCCGTTCTGTCACCGGACGAATCCGAATTGTCCGAACCGGGTTCGCCGGAGGCCGAGGCGGTGCTGCGCCGGGTGCGTTTCACCCGCAAGGTGCGGCAGATCGTCGAGCGGCGCAAACGTGAGTCGCGTATCCGGACCTACGACGACCTGCAGGCGATCCTGCACCGGATCGTGTGCGACCCCGAAGCCGGCCCCGATGCGTGCGCACGTATCCGTGAGCAGTTCGGTGTGGTGCTCATCGACGAATTCCAGGACACCGACCCGCAGCAGTGGGAGATCGTGCGCCGCTGCTTCCACGGCCACCTGCCGTTGGTGCTGGTGGGCGATCCGAAGCAGTCGATCTACGGTTTCCGCGGTGCGGAGGTGCTGAGCTACCTGTCGGCGGTCCGGTCCGCCGACCAGCGTCTCGCTCTGGACACCAACCATCGCTCCGACGGCGACCTGGTCACCGCACTCGGCCGCATCTACGGTGGAGCTCAGCTCGGTCACCCGGAGATCGTCGCGCGTGAGGTCGCCGCGGCGCGCCCGGGCAGCCAGATCTCCGGTGCGGTGCCGTTGCGGATCCGCGCGGTGGTCCGCAACGACTGCAAGGGCCGTACCGCGTTCGGCGCCAGCGGATTCCCGTCGGTCGACTACCTCCGGCCGCGGGTGACCGAGGACGCCGCCGACGACATCGCCGCGCTGCTGGGTTCGGCCGTGACGATCGGCGACGACAACCGCCCGGTGCGCCCCGGGGACATCGCCGTGCTCGTGCGGGCCAACAAGACTGTCGAGCCGTTGCGGCGGGCGCTGGCCGAACGGGGTATCGCGGCCGTGGTCGGCTCGGGGGCAAGTGTGTTCCGTACCGCGGGTGCCCGGCACTGGCTGTGGATGCTGACCGCGATCGAGTCGCCGGCCCGCACCAACAATGTCCGGCTGGCAGCGACCACCCCCCTCATCGGGTGGTCGGCAGCCACCCTCGCCGATGCCGACGACGAGCGGATTTCGGCGCTGGCAGCACATTTCGCCGAATGGGGCCGGGTGTTCACCGAAGCCGGATTCTCGGCGATGGCGGCGCGGATCGTCGACCAGATGGCGGTGGCCTCCCGCGTGCTGGCGGCACCGCACGGCGAGCGCGCGCTGACCGATCTGCTGCAGGTGGCCGCGATCTGCAACCGGCAGGTGATGGACCAGGGCTGGGGATTGAGCGAACTCACCGAATGGCTGACCGACCGTGTCGCCGACATCGCCTCCCACGCCCGCAGCGACGACCAGGTCCGCCGGCTCGAATCGGATGCGCAGGCCGTGCAGATCATGACGGTGCACGCCAGCAAGGGACTGCAGTTCCCGATCGTCTACCTGCCCTTTGCCTGGGACAGCCTGCATACTCCCGACGACGCCACGATCATGTACCACGACGAGACCGGTGCGCGTCGTCTCGACGTGGGCGGCAAGGAGGCGCCAGGCCGGACCTGGCGGTGGGCGCGGGCTCACGCCGAAACGGTCGCCGAGGAACTACGCCTGCTGTATGTGGCGGCGACGCGGGCACGTTCGCAGGTGGTGATGTGGTGGGCACCCGCGTACGGCACCCGCACGGCACCGTTGCACCGGCTGATCTTCGGCCGCCCGGGTAGTTCCGCGGTCGGTGGTGCGGGGCGTCCCCGGGTGTGGGAGGTGCCCGACGCCGTCGAGGTCCCCGACGACGGTGCGGTGGTCGCGGGACTGCGGGGTGTGTCCGACGGTGCGCTGATCACCGTCGAGCCGGCCCGTGCCGCGCACACCGCGTGGACCGACCCGGCCCGCGACCTGCCCACCGGGGCGCTGTCCGCGGCGCGGTTCACCCGCGAGATCGACCAGACCTGGCGTCGCACCTCGTATTCGGCGATCACCGCCGGCGCACACGGGTCCGCGTCACCGGTCACCGCGGGCAGCGAACCCGATGACGATATGCGGGTGCGCACCGACGACGACTCCGAGGACACCGCGGATCCGTTGGAAGCACCGGTGGTCGTGGCGGAATCGCCGACGGCGTCGCTGATGAACGGGTTGCCGTTCGGTGCGGCGTTCGGCACCGTCGTACACGAGGCACTCGAATACGTCGACACCTCTGCCCCGGACATCGATGCCCATGTGCGCGAGTTGGTCTCCGAATCGGTGGGTGCCGCCGACATCGACATCGACGTCCTCACCCGGGCGCTCGTCGGGGTGCTCACCACACCGCTGGGGTTCGGTGACCTGTGGTCGATTCCGACGCGAGACCGGCTCTCGGAACTCGACTTCGAGTTTCCGCTCGGCGACGACGTGGCTGCCGGGTTCACGGTGGCCGCGGTGGCCGACCTGCTCGACCGGTACCTGTCCGCCGACGATCCGCTGTCCGGGTATGCCGACCACCTGCGGGAACTGCCCGCTCAGACCTATCGTGGGTTCCTCACCGGCAGTATCGACTCGGTGCTGCGCCGCCCCGACGGCCGCTTCACCATCGTCGACTACAAGACCAACCGGCTGCGGCCCGGGGATCTGGTGGCCGAGGATTTCACCGTCGAGGCGATGGCCGCTGAGATGATCGCCAATCACTATCCACTACAGGCATTGATCTATTCGGTTGCCCTGCACAGGTTTCTGCGATGGCGATTACCCGGATACGAGCCGGGTGAGTGTCTGGGCCCGGCCCAGTATCACTTCGTGCGTGGCATGATCGGGCTGTCCACACCCGTCGGTTGCGGGGTGTTCGAATGGCACATACCCGCCGAACTCGTTGTCGCACTGTCCGATCTGATCGCCGGTATGGAGGTGACCCGATGACCGCCGAACTCACCGGGCAGGACCGGTTCGCCGACGACCTCGTGCTCGGTGCTGATCCGGTGCTGGAGCCGTGGAACCGGGCCGGTTCGCTGTCGGCGGCCGACCTGCACATCGTCGACCGGCTCGGACGGCTGACGGGCGAGCGTATCGATGACGACGCCAAACTGGGTGTGGCACTGGCGGTGCGCGCGGTGCGGCAGGGGTCGACCTGCCTGGCGCTGAACGACGTCGCCGAATTTGTCGCACAGTTCGCACCCGACGGTGTGCGGGTGCCGTCGGCACGAGCGCTGCTCGACTCACTCGCCCGGTGCCCGCTGGTCACCGGCAGCTCCAACGGCGGCAAATTGCGCCCGTTGGTGCTTGCCGAATCCGACGACGGCCCGCTGCTGTATCTGCACAAGTACTTCCGGCAGGAGGACATCATCCGGTCGGTCCTCGACGACCGGGCCTCCCGCGCACCCGACGTCGACCCGGACGCGGTACGGGAGGCCGTGTATCACGCCTTCGGTGAACCCCGACCGGATGACACCGAAGAATCCGGTGACGGGCCCACCAGGGTCGACGCACGGCAGCGCCTCGCCGGTTTCGTTGCCGCCGGCCGTTGGATCACCGTCCTGGCCGGCGGGCCGGGTACCGGTAAAACATTCACCGTCGCAAGGATTCTCGCGACACTGGAGCACCTGTCCGACCACCGTCTCCGGATCGGGCTGTGCGCACCCACCGGCCGCGCCGCCGCACAGTTGCAGTCGTCGGTCGCCTCGTACCGGACCGACGCCACGCCCATCCGGGCGGTCACGGTGCATTCACTGCTGTCGTGGCGGCCGGGGGCCAACCCGCGATACAACCGCACCAACACCCTGCCGCACGACGTGGTGGTGGTGGACGAGACGTCGATGCTGTCGATGACGGCGATGAGTTATGTGCTCGACGCGATCCGCCCCGACGCCCGGATCATTTTCGTCGGTGACCCGCATCAGCTCGAATCCGTCGACGCCGGTGCGGTTCTCGCCGATCTGGTGGACCGGGTGGATGCGGGGGAGGCCACCACAACCGCCGCCGCTCGGGCGCGGGCCTCCGAAGCGGTCGCGCTGGCCGGCATGCGGGTGTTCGACGGGACGGGGGAGTCACCGGACCCCGACTCGGTGGTCGACGACGCCGATCTGTCGCGGATCAGCGCGGGCGTGATCACGTTGCGCCGGGGACATCGCAACAGCCCCGGCATCGCCGAACTTGCCGCCGCCGTCAACGACGGCGATGCCGACCGGGTCGCCGGCCTCGTCGTGTCCGGACTGCCCGGTGTCACGCTCGTCGACCCGACCCGCGTCGACCCGGTGCAGGAGGCCGTGACCGGCTGGGGCCGTGACCTTCTCGCCGCCGCCGACGAGGGCGACGAGGCCGGGGCGCTGGCCGCGCTCAACCGGCACCGGGTGCTCTGCGCACACCGCGAGGGCCGCTGGGGTGTACAGGGCTGGACCGAACAGATCACCGACTGGATCGCCGGCGGACACGCGCACCTGCCGTTGACATCGACGACGGTGATGACCCGGCCGGGCCGCCCCATCCTGGTCACGGTCAACGACAAGGAGACGGACACCTCCAACGGCGACTGCGGCGTGGTGATCCGCGACGTGCGCACCACCGCGGACCCAGGTGGTCCGGTGCCGCTGACCGTCGCCTTCACCCGCGGCGAGTCCGGGGTCCACCGCGTGCACCCGGCACGGCTGTCGGATGTGGTGCCCGCCTACGCGATGACCATTCACCGCAGCCAGGGCAGCCAGTACGAGGCCGTGACGGTAGTACTGCCACCGGTCGGTTCGGAACTGCTGACCCGAGAGTTGTTGTACACGGCCATCACCCGCGCCCAGAAAGAGGTCTGGATCGTCGGCACCCTCGATGTCCTCAAAGCCGCCGTCGACCGCCGCGTCGCCCGCGCCAGCGGCCTTCGTTCGCGAATCAGGCCGCTCGGCACCTGAGTTCGGGACGCGCGGTGGTCACCGATCATGTCCGGACAGTGCGAAACCCGGATCGTAGAGGTCGTTGCGTTCGCCGGTGATGAGGTCGGCGGCAAGTTCCCCGTACACGGGGGCGAATTTGAATCCGCGACCGGAGAATGCCGTGAGCAACACCATTCCTGAATCCTCGTCGAGGTCGATGATCGGGAAGTCGCCGGGCGCGCACAGGTCGTGGTGCATCGAATGGCGCACCGGCTCCGGGTTGAGGTCGGGCAGATACTTCGCCGCCCACGCACCGATCCTGCGTAGCTCGGTGCGCTCGAACACCGGAATCTCGTCGGGATCAGCGATTGCCGCCCACTGCGGGTCGCTGGCCACCTTCACGCTGTACGAATCGTGTGTGGGGGTGCCGTACAGGTGGACGCCGTCGGAATCGCGGATGAACACCGGAAAACGGTCGGGGGTGAACAGCTCCGGGTGATGCGGCATGAACCAGGTCAGTGCGAACGGCAGCACATGCAGATATCCGCGCAGGTCCGGCCGCAGGCGCATCGTCCACGACCCGGTGGCCACGACCACCTTGTCGCAGATGATCGGTTCCCCCGAGGTGACCAGCTTGAGGCGGCCGCCCTCCTCGTCGAAGTCGAGCACCTCGGTGTTGGTGACCACCTGCGCACCATGGGATTTCGCGGCCTCCACGGCGGCGAACACGCTCGCCTCGGGGTAGAGGCTGCCGGCGTGCACGTCGAGTACCGCGGCATCGTCGTCGTCGACCCGGTGCTGCGGGTAGCGGGCGCGCAGGGCGTCGGCGTCGAGCAACTCGTACGGCAGGCCGTACTTCTCGGCGCACGCCAGCGAGTTGGCGAGTGACCCCGAGCCGGCCTGACCGATCTGCAGGGCGCCGCATTCGTCGTACAGGTGGCGACCGGTTTCGGCCTCGAGCTCGCGCCACAGTTGACGGGCGCGTTGCAGCAGCGGCACATAGCGGGTGCCCTCGTGTACGGTCGACCGGAACAGCCGCGAGTCACCGGCATACGATCCGCGTGAATGCCCGACGCCGAACTGTTCTACGCCGATGGCCTTCACTCCGCGTTTGGCCAACTGCCACAGCGCCATCGATCCCGAGGTGCCGAGCCCGACGACCACTACGTGGGTATCCATCACTTACCTTCCTGCAATACCTGTACCGGCGATCAGGACATCGCCGGGGACTGCCACAGATTCAGCGACGTCCCGATACCCTTGGCGAGGGCGGTGCGGTAGATGGTGGTACCCCACGCCACGTCCTCCACGGGCAGCCCGCCGATACCGAAGATGATGATCTCATCGTCGCTGCGTCGTCCCACCGTCTCGCCGGCGGCGACGGCCCCGAGATCGACGAGGTCCTCGCGGCTCATCTTCCCGTCGTGGATCATGTCGGTGAATTTGCATCCGATGATCGGCACCAGATTGTGCGTCGGATAACCTTCCTCGGCGGCCCATGCGTCGAAGACGCCGATGTTGTCGACGACTTTGCGCACGTCGGGAGCCTGCAGGTCCTCGTCGATCTCCAACCCGGCGGGCATCGACAGCATCGCGCCCGGCTTGACCCACTCGCGTTTGATCAGCGGATATGTCGACGGGTCGTCGGGGACGGTGGTGGTGCAGAAAGTGATCAGGTCACTGTCACGCACCGCCTCCTCGAACGTGTCGACTTCCTCGATCGTCGTGATCCGCGGATGGTTCTCATGCACCCAGGCGATGAACTTCTCCATGCTGGCCCGGCCGCGGCCCTTGACCTTGACGGTATCGATGTTCGGGCAGGTCGTCATGAACGCCGCGAGCGTGGTCCGGGCCATCACACCTGGACCGGCGATACCGACGGTCGTGGCGTCGGGACGCGCGAGCAGCCGCGCACCCACGCCGGGAACGGCACCTGTCCGGTAGGCCGAGAGCAGATTGGCCGACATCAGCGCCAGCGGCGCGCCGGTATCCACATCGGAAAGCATGAACATGAGAATTGAACGGGGCAAACCCTTCTCACGATTCTCGACGTTCGACCCATACCACTTGACGCCGAACGTGCCGAACGAACCACCAAGGTAGGCCGGCATCGCCATGAGTCGCCGGTCGGGGGTGTTGCGGGGCATCGTCGGGAACGGCGGAGGATCGGGGAAGGTGATCATCGCGCCGTGCGAATCGCTGTTGGGTCCGGCCATCCGGTAGTCACCGACATGCAGGAGCTTGAACATCTCGTGCATCGTGTCGACACAGGTGGCCATGTCGGTGACCCCGGCGGCGATCATGTCGGGCTCGGAAAGATAGAGGAAATCGATTGCGGTGTTCATGGGGGTGCTCCAGGAAGGTCAGCCGAGCAAGCGGTCGCGGATGCCGGTGGTGACGGCGGCGTCGATGAGGGTGCCGGCCAGCGCGACCGCGCCCTGACCGATGGCGTCCTCGGCGGCGGAAGTGATGGTGGCGGCTGCGAATTCGGGTTGATGGTTCACCGCGGGCAGCGAATCGATCCCGATGTACGGATGGATGGCGGGCAGTTGCTGAGACACATTGCCCATGTCGGTGGATGCTCGCGCCATCGTGGCATCCGAACCTGAACCGAAGGTGCGGCCGACGGCCGATGCACGTTTCTCGTAGCAGGCGAGCAGTTCCTCGTCGGTACGGAACTCGGCATACGGCTTGGATTCGGGTGTCACCGTCAGCTGTGCGCCGGTGGCGAGTGCTCCGGCCTCGAAGCAGCGCATCACGCGCGGTTCGATCTCGGCGAGTTCGGCGAGGGTCTCCGCGCGCACGTACCAGCGGCCCTCGGTGCGTTCGGCGATAGAGTTGGGGGCCTCGCCTCCTCGGGTGAGCAGACCGTGGACCCGCACCGACGAAGGCAACTGCTGGCGCAGCAAACCGATGGCCACCTGCGCGAGGGTGAATGCGTCGGCGGCGTTGATGCCGCGGTCGGGATAGGCCGCGGCGTGTGCCGACTTTCCCTGGTATTCAATGTGGCTGTGCGACACCGCGAACGGCCGCGCACGGGCCACGTCGACCGGGCCGGGATGAACCATCGCGGCCGCGTGCAGACCGTCGAACCCACCGCGTTCGAGCATCTCGATCTTGCCGCCCCCACCTTCCTCGGCCGGAGTGCCGAGCACGTGCAGGGTGATGCCCAGGTCATCGGCGAGTGGCGCGAGCGCGGTGGCCGCGCCCACGGTGATCGCCGAGATCAGGTTATGGCCGCACGCATGGCCGAGGCCGGGGAGGGCGTCGTATTCGGCGCACAATCCCAGGTGCAGGTCACCCGATCCGACGGTTGCGGAGAACGCCGTGGGCAGGTCGCAGTAGTTGCCGGTGACGGTGAACCCGGCCGCGGCCAGCTGATCGGCGACCCGTTGTGCCGAACGTTCCTCCTCCCAGGCGATCTCGGGATGGTCGTACAGGTCGCGGGCGAGTGCCACGAGCGCGGGGTGCGCTCCGGTCACCGTCGAGGAAACGGCCGAGTCGAAGTCGCTGGTGTTCTCGGACATGGCTATTCGTCTCCCGGTACGCCGTAGGACGGTGCGCTGGTCGGGTTCACGCCGCGCACCCGGTAGTCGTTCTTCTGCGGCCGCCACACATCCCACAGTCCGGCCAGTTCGCCGAGCGGGTCGTCGCTGTGGTCGACACGTAGATCGGTGACCGGCCACGGAACATCCTCGACCACGAGCATCCCGGCGGAGTGCAGGGGACCGGCCTCACCGCCCGCCGCGAGTGCGGCGCGAAATCCGTCGAGCAGGCGCTCCTCCATAGACGCGGCACTGCTGGTCGAGTAGCCGTCGAGCAGTTCGGTGATCACCTGTTCGTCGGCGAGGAGATTGCCTGCGGCGACAGCGTTCTCGCCTTCGCGATGGGTGTTGATACCCAGGCTGTTGGCACCTGAATGCACCGCGGTCCGGCCGGCCGCGTCGACGACCGTGACCTGCCGGTACTCGGGGAACAGTTCGCCCGCCAACACCTGTGCCAGCGCGGACGGAGCGTCGGCACCGGCGGCCAGTGCGTCGAGAACCGCAGGTCCCAGGGCGGGATTGGTGACGTTCTGCGTCGCCACCACGCCCACCCCGGCGCGGGCGTGCGCGCAACGCGAGGCCACCGCCGGGCTCGATGAACTGATGACGATCCCGAACGCGCCGGTCGCCTCGTCGCGGACCACCAGGGAGAATGTCACGGTGCCGTCGCCTGCGATTCGCTGATGACGGCGGTCGCATCGATCTCGACCAGCCATTCCGGACGGGCCAGCGCCTCGACGACCAGACCCGTCGACACCGGATACACGCCCTTGAGCCAGCGGCCCATGATCCGGTACACGGTCTCGCGGTAGCGGATATCGGTGAGATACACCGTGACCTTGACGATGTCGGCGAGCGAACTTCCCGACTCTTCCAGGAGCATCGCGATATTGCTCATGGCCTTCTCGGTCTGGACCGCGACATCACCGATTCCGACCGATTTGCGGGTGTCGAGGTCCTGGCCGATCTGTCCGCGCAGGTACACCACCCCACCGGCGACGACGGCCTGGCACAGGTCGTTGTCGAGGTTCTGCTCGGGGTAGGTGTCCTTGGTGTTGAACGGCCGGATCCGCCGGTGCGTCGGTGCCATGTGTTGTTCCTTGTCCTACTGTGGGTCGGGTCGGTTCGGGTCGTGTTCTGGGCGGGTTGTGCCGGGGCCGGGCTCGGCGGTGGTCTTACGGTACGTCGGCGTGGGCGGTCGCTCAGGCCGGTTCGGCGGCGGGCTCGGCGCTCTCCTGGAACTGCGGGCGCATGAGCACGTAGTACAGCGGGCAGATCACGGCCAGCCCCACCAGCCACGAGATGTCGACGCCGTTGATCGCCTCGGCCGCGAACCCGGTGAAGAGAGTCGTGGACAGGAACGGGATCTGGATGACGATGCCGATGAAGTAGCAGGCGATGGCCGTCCAGTTGAAGGTGCCGTACACGCCGCCGTCGCGTTCGAACAGCGACGGGATGTCGTAGTCGCCGTGCCGGAGAACGTAGTAGTCGACGAGGTTGATGGCGGTCCAGGGGATCAGTACACACAGCAGCAGGGCGAGGAAGTTGGCGTAGTTGGCCAGGAAGTCGTCGGCGCTGAAGATCGCCGGGACGATGGCGACGGCGAACAGTACGACGGCGGTGATCGCCCGGCTGATGGCGCGGGGCTGCCAGCGCGGGAAGATGTTCTGGCCGATGGTGATGGTCGAGAGCGAACCGCAGTACAGGTCCATCGAGTTGGTGGCGGCGACACCGACGGCGAAGACGATGAAGATTCCGGTGGTGACACCGTGGGTGAGGGTGCCCATCCCTGCGATGGTGTCGTCGTTGGGCAGTGCCGCACCGACGAGTGCGCCGAGCAGCATCGGCAGGGTGGAGCCGATGACGCACCCGGCGTAGGTGGCCCAGAACGCTGCGCGCACTCCGGTGTCCTTGGGCATGTAGCGGGTGTAGTCGGACACATACGGCGCGTAGGCGATCTGCCACAGTGCCGCCACCGAGATCGTCGCCATGAAGCCCGCGACGCTGAATCCGTCAGTGTGCAGGGTGTCCTCGGGCAGACCATTCACCCACACCATCCAGATGAAGGCGATGATCAGCGCGCCGCCGGCGACCACCGACAACACCGCGGCCAGACTGTGGATGAGCTTGTATCCCACCATGGTGGCGACCACGCTCACACAACCGATCAGGAAGGTGGCCAGGCCGGTGGGCATTCCGGTGACCTGGGCCAGTGCCTGCCCACCCAGGACCGCGTTGGAGGCGAAGAACCCGAGGTACATGAACACGACCAGGACGACGACGAGAAGGCTTCCGTACGAACCGAACTGGGCTCGCGTCTGAAGCATCTGCGGCACGCCCATCTGGGGGCCCTGCGCCGCGTGCAGTGCCATCACGATGCCACCGACGACGTTGCCGATGATCACGGCGAGCACGCCGGCCCACAGCGGCAGACCGAAAACCGTTGTTGCCAGGGCGCCGGTGATGATGGTGAGCAGCATGATGTTCGAGCCGAACCAGACTGTGAAGAGGTCGCGGCCGCGGCCGTGGCGCTCATCCTCGGGAATGTGGTCGATGGTGCGCTTTTCGACTTGCGCCGGAACCGGGGTGGCCGGGGTGGGAGTGCTCATAAGGGGGCTTTCGTTCGCGGGGAGGGTGACCGCCGCGGCATCGGGGCGATGAAGAGAGTTTGACCCATCTGCAATGAAAGATAAATCAGAAATATTGGGTCCAATGCATCAATTCTCTTGATGGTTCGAGGGCGCCCGCACGCACGTCGTGTCGCGAGCATGTGTATCGGGAAAACTGTTGCATTGGATCAATAAGATCTAGCCAGGTTTCACCTGGGTTTTACACATTTGCGGTCCGGTCGGGGTCACCATTGTGGGATGACCGACCCCACAGAACTCACCGTCGACGACTGGCATGGCCGGGCCGCCGAGGCCACTTTTCCCACCCGGGCCTATATCGGGGGCCACTGGGTCCCCGCGGCGTCCGGGCAGACCTTCACCGTCATCAATCCAGCCACCGGCGAACCATTGGCCGAGGTGGCCGCCGGCGATGCCGACGACATTGACGCGGCCGTCGCCGCGGCCACGGCCACGTTCGCCGACTGGTCGGCACTGTCGGCCGGCGCCCGCGGGAGCCTGCTGTGCCGCTTCGCCGATCTGATCACCGAACATGCCGACGAACTCGCGCTGCTGGTCACGCTGGAGATGGGCAAACCGATCAGCGACGCGATCAACGTCGAGGTCGCCGGGGCGGCGGCCGTGTTCCGCTACTACGGCGAGGTCATCGACAAGATCCCGGGCGAGCTGCCGCCGACCGCCGACGGCAGTGTCGCCATGGTGCGGCGCGTGCCCCTCGGGGTGATCGGAGCCGTCGTTCCGTGGAACTTCCCGCTCGACATCGCGGCGTGGAAGGTCGCGCCGGCGCTTGCCGCGGGTAACACCGTCGTCCTCAAACCCGCGGAGGAATCGCCGTTGTCGGTGTTGCGGATGGCCGAACTGGCGGTCGAAGCGGGGCTGCCGCCGGGCGTGTTCAACGTGGTGCCCGGCCTCGGTGCGACCGCCGGCAGGGCGCTCGGCCTGCACCCCGGCGTCGCCTGCCTGACGTTCACCGGATCGACCGCCGTGGGCAAGATGTTCCTGAGCTACAGCGGCGATTCCAACATGAAGCAAGTGTGGCTCGAATGCGGCGGCAAGAGCCCCAACCTCGTGTTCGCCGACTGCGACGACCTCGACAAGGCCGCCGAGATGGCGTGCTTCGGCATCTTCGGCAATTCCGGCGAGGTGTGTTCGGCCAACAGTCGATTGCTGGTGCAGCGTGAGATCGCCGACGAGTTCGTCGCCAAGGTCGTCGAACGGGCCGCCCACTACTACCCGGGCGATCCGCTCGATCCCGCGACCACCGCCGGACCGATCGTGTCGGGCAAACAACTCGACCAGATCCTGCGGTATGCCCAGGTCGGTGCCGCCGACGGGCAGGTCGCCCTGGGCGGCAAGCGGGTCGGGGAAACCGGCTACTTCATGGAACCCACCGTCGTCACCGGCCTCGCCGTCGACTCGGCGGTGGTCACCGAGGAAATCTTCGGCCCGGTCCTGGCCGTGATCGTCTTCGACACCGAGGAGGAGGCCGTCGCCCTGGCCAATGACACCCCCTACGGGCTGGCCGCCTCGGTGTGGACGTCAAACCTGAATCGGGCGCTGCGCGTCTCGGACGCCCTGCACGCCGGCACGGTGTCGGTGAACACCGTCGACGCGCTGTCGATGGGTACCCCGTTCGGCGGTTTCGGTGCGTCCGGTTTCGGGCCCGACCTGTCGGTGCACGCCATTGACAAGTTCACCGGCCTCAAGACCACGTGGATTGCCAAGGGCGACTGACCCCGACGACGATCGCCCGTGGTGACCTGGTCACCACGGGCGATTCTCTTGGGCACTCAGGGCCCGGAACCCGGTCCGTGAGCCGTCAGGCCGGCGGCCTGTACTCGGCGTAGGCGCGCTGGATGGCGATCTGGTCGGCGAGGTATTTGGCGTCGTGCCACACGCCCCAGATGAAGCTCGAACCGCGCCGGGAGAGCCAGGGCAGGCCGAGGAAGTACACGCCGGGCTCGGACGACACACCGCGCTGGTGCTGCGGATTTCCGCCCTCGTCGAAGGCGTCCACCTGCAGCCAGTCGTAGTCATTGCCGAAACCGACCGCCCAGAGGATCGTGGTGACGCCGGCGGCGGCCAGGTCGAGCTCCAGGATCGGAGCGCTGACGCATGCGGGGTCGGCGATGATCTCGCGCGCGGCCGGCTCCTCGGGCAGGTCGAGGCCGTTGCGTTCGATGTATTCGTCCGCGGCGTCGAGCATTCCGAGGTAGTTGGCGTCGCCGCCGTCGATGTTGGCCTTCAAGTCGGTACCGAAGCGCATGCGGGTGCCGTCGAACTCATTGGCCCGTCCGACGAGGGTGACGCCTTCGTCGGCGAGCTGCCGGAAGTCGACGGTGTGACCGCCGTGGGCGCCGCTCACCGCGATGGTGACGTGCTCGGCGCCGGCGGGCGGGGTGACCGCGTCCCAGAGGCCGAGAACGCCAAGCCACCAGCAGAAGTCGCGCCCACGGTAGCTGCGTGGCGGGCGGTCGTGCGGGCCGACGGCGAGGTAGACCTGCTTGCCGGACCGGTTGAGTTCGTCGGCGATCTGCACGCCCGACGACCCGGCACCGATCACCAGTACGGCGCCCTCGGGTAGCTGTCCGGGGTTGTGGTAATCGCTGGAGTGGAGCTGGGCGAAGCCCGCCGATTCGGGTACCAGCGCGGGGATGATCGGCTTCTGGAAGGCACCGGTGGCCGAGACGACGAAGTGTGCGTCGATGGTGCCGTCGGAGGTCTCGACGTGGAAGCCGGGCCGGCCCTCGTGCTTACGGACCTTGGTGACCTCGACGCCGGTGCGGATGGGTGCGCCGACCTTCTCCGCGTGTGCGGCGAGGTAGTCTGCCACCTCCTCCTTTCCGGCGAAGGCCTCAGGTGGGCAGTCGAATTCGGATCCGGGGAAACGGTCATGCCAAGCGGGTCCGTTGGCGACGAGGGAATCCCAGCGCCACGAGCGCCAGCGTTCGGCGACGCGGTCACGTTCGAGGACCAAGTGACCGATGCCCTGTTTGCCGAGATGCTCACTCATCGCAATACCGGCCTGTCCCGCACCGATGACGAGAACCTCGACTGTTTCGTCGCTCACCGCAACCTCCACCGCACTTGTAGGCGTTATGTCTGACTGCCTCCATGATCCGGCCGCCATGAGCATATGTAAAGAAGAACTAATCTATGTTCTGCATTAGAATAGTTGATGCAGAAAGTGTTGATGTCGTGTTCGCCCGTATTACCGATCAGTACGCTGATCTATCGAGTCCATACGTTTGATCGAAGAGGTCGATGACCATGCCTGCCAAGGACCCATCCTTCACTCTGGTGCAGCTTCGGTACTTCGCCGCGGCCGCCGATCTCGGCAGCATGACCGCGGCGTCGAAGGTCCTCATGGTGTCCCAGTCTGCGGTGTCGACGGCGATAGCGCAGCTCGAGAAGGAACTCGGGGTGCAGTTGCTGATCCGTCAGCATGCGCGGGGTCTGGAACTGACCTCGGCGGGCCGCAACTTCCGGCAGGAGTTGCGCAGCTTTCTCGCGCATTCGGTGGAGTTGGCCGATTCGGCAGCACGCCTGGGCACCTCGCTGATCGGCGATCTGGCTGTCGGCTGCTTCTCGACGATCGCTCCGTTCGGTCTGCCGACGCTGCTGTCGGCGTACGAGCAACGGTTTCCGCAGGTGCGGGTGAACGTGATCGAAAGCGAGCACGAGAATCTGACGCGCCTGCTGCGTGACGGCCAGTGCGAGCTGGCGCTGATGTACGGGTTCGACCGCGACGACGGAATCACCTACCAGCCGCTGGCGATGAGCAGGCCGTATGTCATCGTCTCGGTCGATCATCCGATCCCGCGGGCCGGCCGCCGCGAGGCCACGCTGAGCGAGTTCGCGACCGACCCGATGGTGCTGCTGGACTTGCCACACAGCCGCGACTACTTCCTGTCATTGCCCCGCAGGGCCGGGTTCACCCCGCAGATCCGTTTCCGCAGTACGGGTTTCGAGACGGTAAGGTCATTGGTCGCGCACGGTTTCGGCTTCTCCATCCTCAATCAGCGGCCCGCCCACGACCTGACCTACGACGGTCGCAGGGTCGCGGCGATCGAGCTCACCGACAGCGCGCCCGCACTGGAGCTTGTCATCGCGCATTTGGCCGGGGTGCGCCTGACCAACCGTGCGTCGGCGTTCAAGGAACTGTGCAAACGGCATTTCGCCGCCGCCGAACGGTCGGTCGACCGCGATCACGGACGCTCGTAGACCACCGCGCCGCCGACCATGGTGGTCTGTACGGCCAGCTCGCCGATATCGTCGGCGGTGGTGATGTCGCCGTCGAGGACGATGAGGTCGGCGTCCTTGCCCACCTCGATCGTCCCGGCGCGTGCCGCGCGGTGGGTGACCCTCGCGGCACCGGCAGTGTAGGCGTCGACCGCCGACCGCAGCGAGATGGCCTCGTCGGCGAGCAACGGGACGGTCCGCGCGTCGGGGCCGATGGCGTGCGGGTCGGCCCGTGATCCGGTGCGGTGGACGGCGGTGTGCAGCGCCCAGAGCGGGTTGGGGTCGGTGACCGGCCAGTCGCTGCCCATCGCGAGCTGCGCTCCGGCCCGCAGCAGCGACCCGAACGGGAAATGCCGGCCCTCCCGTTCCGGTCCGAGCAGTGGCAGTTTGCGTTCGACAATCTCGATGTCACGACGCGCCCACAGCGCCTGAATGTTGGCGGTGACACCCAGTTCTCGGAATCGGGGCATATCCAGTGGATCGACGACATCGAGGTGGGCGATCTGATGGTGCGCGGCGAAGTCCCCGCATGCGGTGACCGCCGAGGAGAGGGCGTCGAGGCATTCGCGGACCGCACGATCACCCACCGCATGCATGTGGATGTGGAAGTCGTTGCGTGCCAGTAGCGCACACACATCGGCCAACTCGACGGGGTCGATGAACGAGAGCCCCTCGGAGTGTGCGTCGGCCGGGATGTTGCAGTACGGCTCCAGCATGGCGGCCGTGCAGTTCTCGCAGATTCCGTCCTGCATCACCTTCACGGTGTCGATGTGCAGGCGCGGCCCACGTGCGGAATCGCGACGGTCCAGGATGGTGCCGAGCTGCCCGATACCCTCCTCGGCCGTCCACCACAGCGCTCCGCAGACATGCGCGACGAGTTCGCCCGCGGCATCGGCCGCGAGGTACGTATCGAGGGTGTCGGTGAGCCCGAACGCGGGAATGCCCACACCGGCGTCCTGCCAGCCGGTCACGCCGACGGACAGTAGACGCTGCTGGGCGAGCAGGAGAGCGTCCCGCAACCGGTCGGGGCCATCGGCGGGGATCAGCGCGTTGACCGCGTCGAAGGCCCTCTCGAACAGCACCCCGGTGGGTTCGCCGCGCTCGTCACGTTCGATGCGCCCACCGTCCGGGTCGGGAGTGGCAGCGCTGATTCCGGCACGCCGCAGTGCCTCGGAGTTCGACCACACACCGTGCCCGTCGTGGCTGGAGAGGACCACCGGCCGATCACCGACGACGGAGTCGAGGTCGTCCTTGGTGGGCAGACCACCAGGAAAGGCATCTCCGTACCACCCGCTGCCGCTGATCACCGGCTCATCCGGGTGGGTCCGGACGTACTCGGCGATGGCGTCGAGGTAGCCGCGCCGATCGTGCGCCAGTTCGGACAGATCACAGCGCAGTGCGGCCAAACCGCCCGCCACCGGATGCACATGGGCGTCGATGAACCCGGGCAGCAGACCGGCCCCCCCGAGATCATGCACCTGCGTGCCCGGACCGACGAGGTCGGTATCGACACCCATGCGGATAGCCGAGATGACACCGTCGGTGACCGCCACGGTATCGGCGGGCGAAGCGGTTTCCGGCTGCCACACAGCGGCATTGGTGAAGACGTGATCGGCGGCCATGCTGACCCCTGGTGATCGGTGGGAGGCGAACCGCTCCACCGTAACGCGCGTGCGGTGTCCGCGTGGCCCTAAGCGACCTGTTCGGGCATCGCCGTCCGGGTGATGCGCGTCCACGACTGCCTCACACGAACGGAACCGACAAGCGGTCGACCGCAGCTCGTCGGGTAGCGATCCCGCGCCGGTCGTAGCCTGCCGTCGTCGCCGGGTTGCTGTGGCCGACGATCTTCGACACGGTCGACAGGTCGGCCCCGGAGTCCAGGAGATCGCCGACGAACGTGCGCCGCAGGTCATGGGGCCGCACCGCCTCCGACTCGCCGAGGAACCGGCGTCGCACCGCGGCGGCCACCGCATCCACCGACAGCCTGCGGCCGGTCTCGACGACCGCCACGCGGGGAACCTCCTTACTCATCGGCGTCAGCAGGGGACCGGCGCCCTCTCCACGTACCTCCAACCACGCGGTCAGCGCCCGCCGCACCCCCGGGGCCAGCGGCACCGAGCGGACCACGCCGCCCTTGCCGGTCACAACCAGCGTCTCGCGTGCCGCGTCCACGTCCGAGAGGTCCAGGGTCACCGTCTCGCCGCGGCGCAGGCCCGCCCCGACCAGCAGTGCGATCAGTGCGCTGTCGCGCCTGGCCGTGGCCGACGGGTCCGCGGCCAGTGCCTCGAACGCGGCCTTGACCCGGTGCGCGTCGATATGTCCGCGTGCCTGCTTGTCCTCGTCGCGGCCGATCTTCTCCGGCTGTAGTGCCGACAATGCGACCGTCGCGGTGCCGTGGTCCATCAGCCCGGCGTCGCGGCAGGCCCGCACCACCGCACGTACCGAATCGCGCATGGCATTGCGTGTCGACGCGGCGTCCCACACACCGCCGATCGAGCGGTCCAGTGACTGGTAGACCTCCGCAGGCAGCGCGGCCCAATCGGTCGACCACACCGCGGCGGGCGAGTCCACCTGCCCGGTCGCCAGCACCACCCGTGCCAGCCTCTCCAGCCGGAGCCGGGCCGTCTTTTCGGACCCACGCGCCACCGACAGCGCCACCGACCGATGCACTTCCACGGGGACCGGCGACCGGGCGTCGTCGACCGCGGCACGCACCAGTTCCGTCGGAACGCGTACCGGTGCAGTCAGATCGGCCTCTACGCGCCCGTCGTACAGCTCGATGTCCATTCCGGTAACGATACCGCGATAAGGATCATTATCGCGATACACTACATTTGGGCGTGAGATGAGGAATATCAGTATTCATACGAGTATTATTGCCCTGAACCCGCGAATTCACGGCAAATGAACGGAGAACTACGGTGGCGACCACGCTCATGCCGGATCAGACGAACATCTTGGAGCAGACCTGGGCCGACACGATCGCGGCCGACGCGAAGGTCGCCAACAAGGCGTTCTACGAGAAAGTCCGAGGTCACAGCGGTTTGGGGGACTACAACCTCGTCGCCTCATGGCTGCGCGACAAGCGCCGGGCGGTGCAGGCCGCCGAACGCGGCGACATCGCGATACCCGCCGACATCGTGGACGATCTGCAGCCGCTGTGGCAGAAAGCCGTGGTCACTGCGATGGCCGAGCTGGAAGCCCGGCACGCCGCCGCACTGGACCGCCTCGCCAAGGAGGCCGGCGACGCCGTCGCAGCTCAGACCAGGGCCGAGACCAAGCAAGTCGAGGCCGAAACGTCGTTGGCGAAGGCCCAGGCAGAGTTGGCGGCGACAAAAGACACTGTGACGGATCTCCGCAACGCCGCACAGGGACATCAGGCGGCCATGGACGCCCAGCAGAAGGCCCAAGACGCCGCCCAGCGGGTCGCGCAGGTAGCCACCGCCGACCGGGCCGAGGCTCTTGCCACGGCCGATGCCGCTCGTGCCGAACTGGCCAAGGCAGAAAAGACTCTTGCTACCGTCAAGTTCGAGACCGAGGTACTCCGCGAACAAATGGCAACGGCACGGGACGCCACCGCCGACTCCGACAAACGCACCGCGCTGGCCGAGCAGCGGGCCACGACCATCGAGACCGACCTCACCGCACAGCTCGCCGCGCTACGCGGCGAGGTCGACAACCTCACGGTTGCCCTGGCATCGGCTCGAGACGCTGCCATCCACAACGACAAACGCGCAGCGCTCGCCGAACAGCGGGCCGCCACCGTCGAGGCCGACCTGACCGGCCAGCTCACCGCGCTGCGCGAGGAGGTCGAGAAACTCACCGCCACGGGCCGCGCCACCCAGGACCAACTCACCGGTGCGACGCTGGAACTGGCCGCAGCACGCACCGAAGCCACCACATTGCGTGTGCTGCTGGACCGGATCGAACCGACCAGGCTGACCGATCAGGAGACCGCGCCGACCGATGAACAGCGCAGGCCGACCGCTCAGGACTAGGCGGGCGGCATGGATCTGCGCCTGTGCGGTTATGCGACCTGCTCGGGCATCGCCGACGCGGTGATACGGCGCAGGGTGTCGGCGATCGTGAAAAGATCGTCGTCGTCGAACGGGTTGCCGTGGTCGGTGTACGGGGATTCGAACAGCCGGCCCGGTTCCATGACTCCGTTGCGGGTGAGTTCGTCGACGATGTGGTTGACGAATCGCACCTGCTCGACGGTGAACATGGTGCCGCTCAGATAGTGCTCGAATGCTTCGGTGGCGGCGCCGCGGTCGAGGCCGACGAGGCCGCGCACGAACACGCCCAGGCCACCGGTCTGCCGCCCGGCGAACACGATGTCACCTTCCTGCCCACCGGAGGCGAGCAGCATCTGTTCGAGTTCGGTGATGTCGTCGGCGGTGAGTTGGCGGTTACGGCGCAGCCGTTGCAGGGCCAGGTTGTCAAGGTGGTCGCGCAGGTACGCTTCGGCTTTCGACCGGAACCGGTCGAAGTTGGTGCCGGGGGTGATGCCGGGCAGTTCCACGGTGACACCTTCGCCGATGGTGTCCTCGAAGTCGGTGTACACCGGGTTGCGGGAGGTCTTCTCGATGAGCCGCACCAACCCGCGCAACTTCCTGCGGGCCGCTTCGAGCATGGGGAGGGTGACGTCGATCCACCATTCGTCACCGGCCACCGACTCCAGCAGTACCGCCTGCGCGGCGACCGACGGGATCGAGGTCCTACCGAGCAGACTGGCCGCCACATCCTGAATGCGGGACCGAAGCTGCTCGGCGGCAAGCGCGTCGGCGTTGAGTTGGGCGAGCTGGCGGCGCAGCACCACCAGGTCGAACCGTTTGGCATCCTCGTCGTCGTCACGCACCGACGACGGCAACCCTCCCAGGGGAAGTGCCGCTTCCACGTCGTCGGGGGAGAGCGTGCACCACGCGTCGGGTTCGGCGAACCGTTCGACGGTCTTGCGGTGTTTCCGGACGACAAAATTGTCCAGGTTCATGCCGGCGACGATCTCGTGCAATCCATCGACGGTGGACTTGCGCAGGTCGGGTTCGTCGTCACCGAGCGCGGTCACCAGGCCCAGGCGGGCCTCGAACAGGCGCTGCGCCAACGACTTCTGGATACTGCCCTCCGACCCGGGGAGGTCCTGGCTGAAGTATTCGAGGTTGCCGCAGAAATCGAAGACGAAAAAGTCCTGCTTGTCCTCGCCGGGCCCGAACAGGTCGGGGCACAGCCGGGTGCCGCGGCCGATCATCTGCCAGAACTTCGACTTGGACCGCACCTGTTTGAAGAACACCAGGTTGAGCACTTCGGGGACGTCGATACCGGTGTCGAGCATGTCGACGCTGATCGCGATGTGCGGTGCCTTGTCCTTGATGGAGAAGTCATCGATCAACGATTGTGCGTACGGGGTGCCGTGGGTGATGATGCGCGCGAACTGCCCGGCATGCTCGGGGTAGGCCAGGTTGAAGCGTTTCTCGATGAACTCGGCATGCTTCTGGCTTTTCGCGAAGATGATGGTCTTACCGAGGCGGTCGCCGCCGGCAACCTTGTAACCCTGAGTCATCAGCGTCGACAGCACCTTGTCGACGGTGTCCTCGTTGAACAGGAACCGGTTGAGTTCTTCGGCACCCACCTCGTCGGGTGGTCCGTCCTCACCCCAGTCCAGGGCGTCCCACTGGTCTTTCTCGTCCTCGGTGAGATCGTCGTAGGCGATGCCGGACCGCAGGAACTTGGTGCCGACGCTGATCCCTTTGGGCGGCACCAGATATCCGGCGTCGACCGCCTCGTCGAGGCTGTAGGCGTCGGTGGGGACTCCGTCTTCGAGGTGGAACAGCCGGTAGGTGTTGTGGTCGACTTCGTCCTTGGGGGTGGCGGTCAGGCCCACCAGCAGCGAGTCGAAGTAGTCGAAGATCGCGCCGTACTTGGCGTACACCGAGCGGTGTGCCTCGTCGATCACGATGAGGTCGAAATATCCTGGGCCGAAACGTCGTTGGTCGTTGACCGTGTCGTCGATGAGGTTCATCATCGTCGGATAGGTGGACACGTACACACGGCCGTCGGTGACCTTCTCGGTGACCAGGTTGACGGTGGTGGACCCGGGCAGGTGCTCCTTGAAAGCATTGGCGGCCTGGTTGACCAGTGCGGTGCGGTCGGCCAGGAACAGCACCCGCTTGGCCCAGTTGGCTTTTTGCAGCAGGTCGACGAGCGCGATGACGGTGCGGGTCTTGCCGGCGCCGGTGGCCATCACGAGCAGCGCTTCGCGTTGTTTGCGGTCGAAGGCGTCGCCGACCGCTTTGATGGCGCGCACCTGGTAGGGGCGTCCGGCGATGTCGGTGTTGACCGGTGCGGTGGTCAGCGGCAGCCGGGTCTGGCGGCGCTGGATGAGCAGTTCGAGTTCGGCGGCGGTGTAGAAGCCGTCAATCTCGCGGGGCGGATAGCCGGCGGCATCGTCCCAGATTCGATGTTCGTAGCCGTTGGTGTAGTAGATCACCGGCCGCCGGCCGAACTGTTTCTCCAGGCAGTCGGCGTACAGGCCGGCCTGCTGCTGTCCGACCTCCGGTGATTTCGAGGTACGTTTGGCCTCCACCACGGCCAGCGGCCGGCCGTCGGCACCCCACAGCACGTAGTCGACAAATCCCTTGCCTCCTGCGTTCGGCATGCCGGTGACCTCGTACTCGCGGTCCCGATCCTGGTCGAGCGGCCAGCCCACCTCGTGCAGCATCAGGTCGATGAACACATCGCGGGTGTCCGATTCGCTGTAGTCCCGGTCGTCGGGTGCCGCGGCGGCCTGCGCGGCGGCGATCTGCGCTTGCAGCGCGGCGATCTCGGCGTCGCGGGCGGCGAGCAGTTCGGTCTTCTCGGCGAGCGCCCGCGCCCGTGCCTCGTCCTGGGCCCGGAACTTGGCCGCGATCTGCGCGAACTGGTCCCGGGACAGAGGTGCGGCGTGGGCCGCCAGCTTCGGATCGAACTGTGTGCGCAGATCCACCGCCTGCGGGTAGGGGGAGTGGTGGTACGACGCCCACACCACGACGTTGAACACGTCACGCAGCACCGCCAGCGACACATCGGGCCGGATCTGCCGATTATCGTGCACAGCGGTGTTCGCGATCTTGCGGATCCGCGTCATCTTGTCCGTAATACCTTGTGGTACAAGACGTCTGAACGTCGCATCGCCGATCTTGGCCGCCAGGTCGTCCTTGTACGGGATCCGCAGCGACAACACATCGTAGAGATAGCCGACGATCTCCTCGACCACCCGCCGCGAGTAGAAGCACGCCGACCGCGGATCGGAATGCAGATACGATTCGGCGCGAGCACAATCCTCGTACACCGTCGGCAGTGTTTGGCGGACGAAAGCGAAGTTGCTCACGGTCTCAGAAATCCCCCGTCAGTCGTTCCATCGGTTGGCCGGTGATATCGGCGATCAGCTCAAAATCCTTGTCCACGTGCAGCACTGTCAGTTCCGACAGTTCGGCGATCGCGGCGATGAGCAGGTCGGCAGGGCCGGGGCCGCGGTGGGTTCCGCGGTCGGCGAGGGCATGTTGCACTTCGAGAGCGCGTGACTCGGTTCGCGGAGTGATGCTCTCGACCGGCAGGTCAGAGACCGGTGGGGTGTTTTGCAGCTCAACCCAGCTTGAAGCCGAACGGGCCGAGAACCCCACTTCCAAGAGCGTGGTGGACGAGATGTGTACCAGGCCGCGCGCTATACGGTCCTGCCATTGATCGGCGTCGGGCGAATGGGCGATGCGAACCAACGCCGACTTGTCTACGAGCCAGGCCATCAATCCCACGCCTTCGCCATGACCTCATCGTCGAGGAGGTCACCGGCGAGTGCGCTGAATCGGTCGAGGTCAGCGCGGGTGGTCCGGCCACGTGGATGGGCGATGGTTTTCAGCTGCTGCCGCAGATACTCGGACCTGGACATGCCGAGGCTCTGGGCCTGGTCGTCGATGCGCGCGATCACCTCGTCGTCGACATTGCGGATCAAAATGTCCGTCATGTGATATCACCTCTGACCTCCCACGCTATCAGGGTGTGGATGTGATGGCGAGGTTATGGTTCGTCCAGCGGGCACGTCGTGGAACACGGGATCAGTCGTCGACGAGTGCTGACAGCGCGGTCGCCGCCTGTTCGGGGTTGTCGGGCAGACGGAGGAGTGCGTCGATGACCGGGCGCAGTTCGGGATCGTCGGCCATCGGCCGCAGCCGGTCGGCGCTGGTGGCGATGGCGGCGCGGGTGTTGGGGCCGACATTGGTCGAACCCCACGACCCGGCGTAATAGCCTTCGGGAGCCTCGAATGAGGAGGCGATACCGATGAAGGCGAGCAACTCGATGATGCTGCGCCGCTGTTGTTGTGGTGTGTTATCGCCGGCGGCGTAGGCGACCAGGAACGGGACGGCGTACGCGGTGGCCTGATAGATGGTGCCCTGATGCCAGATATTGCCGTACAACAGGTAGATCGCATCGTCGAACGCCGACGTCTCGCCCACGGTAGTGCCTGTTCCACACTGTGGCTCATGGTCCGGATCGGTGATCGACAGTCCCCGAAGGGAACCCGCAACATCCGTGTGAGGAGCATCGTCGTCACCCCTCCCGATGCCATATGCGTGAGCAAGGGATTCCCAGTCGACACGATCGAGCTCATCCAGCGCCGCAGCACCGGTAGCGAGCGGAATCACGATGTCAGTCATGCGCCGAGTATAGGAAGGGACACCGTGTCGTCGGTGACCGTAAGCCCGCGGCCAGGTGTGTTTACCCCTCAGGGGCAAATATCTGTTCGAGGGTGTCGGCTCCGAGGACCAGGCGGGCGCTCCATTGCGAAATCTGTTCGGTGTTGGCGCGCGCGACGCGCTCACGCGTATCGGTATCGACGTCACCGAATTTTGCGGTCAGTAGCTCGATGAGCAGCCCAGCTCGTCCTTCGGCCAGAGCCCCGGCTCGGCCTTCGGCTCGGCCTTCCGCGCGGAGTACGTCTGCGGTGTTCATTGCGGCCTCCTCGGCTTCGGGTCCCACGGTGGCGGTATAGCGGATGATGTCTTCGACCTGCGTAGTACTGACAACTACAAGGTACTGGAATAGGGCTTCGAGGCGGCTGGAGTCGAGTTGGTTGATGTGGTCGGTCCACTCGGGCAGCCAGCGAATGGCGTTTGGGTCTTCTGGTGCTTTAGTGAGGAATACGAAGGTTATGCGGGCCGCGGTTGTCAGTGGTCGGGCGCGCAGGGCGGCGTCGCTGACGGTGGTGAGGTCGTCAAGCAGGTAGCTCGCGTGCGGTATCAGACCGTCGGCCGCAGCGCCGAGCGAGTCGTTGATGTCGAGGAGGTCGGCGATGTCGGTGGGTGCGGTCCATCGGCGCCGGCCCTGGTAGATGACCACCGGGATGATCAGTGGCAGCGGTCGTTGGCCTGGTCGAATCGTGTGCTGCTTGACGTGTCGGTCCCAGATGCGGACCTGATATTGCAGCATGCGGAACGCCATCAGTGGGTCCGGGGTGCTTTGGTGTTCGATGACGACGTAAACGTACGCGTCGTCCTCCTGGACTGTCGTTTTGAACAGGACGTCGGTTTGTCGGTGGCGTAGGTTTTCGTCGACGAAGGTGCCTTCTTGAAGCACCATGTCGTTGAAGTCGATGTGTGCGGTCAGTTCGGGCGGTAGCACCGAACGCAGTTCTGATCCGGCGTTCTCCGGGTCGGTGAAAATCAGCCGGAACAGGGCGTCGTGTGGTTGTCGGCCCGTGGATGGGTCAAGCCCCGTGTGGTGGTGTAACTGGTTGTTGATCCTTCGTTGGTGGTCAGGCGGGTAGTTCGATCAGCGGATCGGTACTCACCTCCGTCTGCGAGTTGGTGTCGGGGTCGGTGGTCAGGGTGAGTCGGCACCTGTTGAGGATTTCGAGTCCGAGGTATCGGCGTCCTTCGGCCCATTCGTCGGTCTGCTCGGCCAGGACGGCGCCGATGAGCCGGACGATGGCGTCCCGGTTGGGGAAAGATTCCCACGACGTCGGTGCGACGGCGGATCTCGCGGTTGAGTCGCTCGGTGGGGTTGTTGGACCAGATTTGCCGCCACACGTCGTCGGGGAACACGGTGAACGCGAGGAGGTCTTCGCGTGCATCGCCGAGGTGCTCGGCCACGTCGGGGAGTCGCCCTTCAGTGTATTCCAGAAGCCGGTCGAACTGGGCGTTGACGGCCGCGGCAGTGGGCTGGTCGTAGACGCTGTGCAGCATCGCCTTCACCGCCGGCCACATGGATTTGGGGCACACGGCCATGAGATTGGCGGCGTAGTGGGTGCGGCAGCGCTGCCAGGCGGCACCGGGCAGGTTCGCCGCGATCGCCTCGACCAGGCCGGCGTGCGCGTCCGAGGTCACCAGCCGGACTCCGCCCAGACCTCGGGCGACCAGGTCAGCGAAGAAAGGTGTTCCACGAGGCCTTGCTCTCGCTGGTCGCCACTTGCATGCCGAGGACTTCGCGGTGGCCATCGCCGTTGACGCCGGTCGCCAACAGTACGACGGCTTTGACGACCTGCTTGTTCTCGCGGACCTTGATCGTCAGTGCATCCGCGGTGACGAACGTGAACGGTCCAGCCTCGTCCAGGCGTCGGTGCCCGAACGCGGCGACCTGTTCGTCGAGGTCTTCGGCCATCCGGGAGACCTGCGACTTCGACAGTGAGTCGATGCCCAAGGTCTTGACGAGCTTGTCCATGCGCCGGGTCGACACTCCCGCCAGGTAGCAGTCCGCCACGACCGTGATCAACGCCGACTCGGCCCGCTTGCGGCGCTCGAGCAACCACTCCGGGAAGTAGCTGCCCGACCGCAGCTTGGGGATCGAAACGTCGACGGTGCCCACACGAGTGTCCAGGGGCCGGTGGCGGTAACCGTTGCGGCGGTTGGTGCGCTCGGCCGAGCGAGCATTCCACTCGGCACCACACACACTGTCGGCATCGGCTGACAGCAGGGCGTTGATCATGGTCTGCAGCAGCTCACGCATCAGATCCGGGGATGCGTCAGCGAGGGCTTGGCCAAGCAGGCCGGCAGGGTCGACAATATGGGGCGCGGCCATCGTGATGACTCCGTTCGAGGATTCTGTGGAAGGTTGACTCGAAGGATCACACGGTGGCCGCTCCTGCGTCTGCCGACATAACGTCGAAGACGATCTCGGCCACCGAGTTACACCACTCTATGGGGCACTACCGTGGCGTGCGAGAGATCGCTCGACAGATCGGACGCAGTCCCGCAACGATTTCGCGTGAGTTGCGACGCAACGCTGCGACCAGGGGCGGGAAACTTGAGTATCGGGCATTGGTGGCGCAGTGGAAAGCTCAGCAGGGCGCTAAGCGTCCGAAAACGGCGAAACTCGTGGCGAACGAAGAGTTGCGGACCTACGTCCAGGACCGCCTCGCCGGCGTTGTTCGCCGGCCCGACGGCACACTGGTGGTTGGGCCCACGCCACCTGAATGGAAAGGGCTGAACAAGCCGCACCGGGCTGATCGCCGGTGGTCGCTGGCATGGAGCCCGGAGCAGATCTCCCAGCGACTGCGGGTCGATTACCCTGATGATGAGTCCATGCGTATCAGCCACGAGGCGATCTATCAGTCCCTGTTCATCGAAGGCCGCGGCGCGCTCAAACGTGAGCTGGTGGCGTGTTTGCGCACCGGGCGAGCCCTACGGGAGCCTCGTGCTCGCTCACGCAACAAACCGCAGGGTCATGTCACCTCCGATGTCGTGCTCAGTCAGCGCCCACCCGAAGCCGAAGACCGCGCCGTCCCCGGTCACTGGGAGGGTGATCTCATCATCGGGGTGGGCCGCTCAGCTATTGGTACTCTTGTCGAAAGACGCAGCCGTGCAACCCTTCTAGTGCACCTGCCGCGCCAGCAGGGCTGGGGTGAGCAGGCGTATGTGAAGAACGGTCCGGCGCTCGGTGGCTACGGAGCCATCGCGATGAACGCGGCACTGACGGCGTCGATGGCCGAGCTGCCGCAGCAGTTGCGTAAGACGTTGACGTGGGATCGTGGCAAAGAACTGTCCGCACATGCCCAGTTCGCGATGGATACCGGGACACAGGTGTTCTTTGCCGATCCGCATTCACCGTGGCAACGCCCGTCGAACGAGAACACCAACGGACTGCTACGCCAATACTTTCCGAAGGGGACAGACCTATCTCGGTGGTCGCCGTATCATTAAAAAAAAAACAGACCTATCTCGGTGGTCAGCCGCCGACCTCGAAGCCATCGCCTACACCCTCAACAACCGCCCCCGAAAAGCCCTTGAGTGGAGGACTCCCGCCGAAGTCTTTGGAGAGCAACTACACTCAGGCAAACGACCCGGTGTTGCATCGACCGATTGAACCCGCCCAGTACACGGCACTGACCTTCGGTCAGCGTTTGGCCGAAGCAGGTATCGCCGCCTCGATCGGCAGCGTCGGAGATAGCTACGACAACGCCCTGGCCGAGTCGGTCAACGCCGACTACAAGAAC